>Ga0075789_115_pt1 | contig 60290 bp, 76 predicted proteins | sample RifGroC1_FD_67885 | JGI IMG/M metagenome (GOLD analysis project Ga0075789, IMG submission 67885) | Microgenomates (Amesbacteria) bacterium GW2011_GWC1_47_15
TTGACTACTCAACAGTTTCATACCGGCCTTCGGCATAAGGAGGGAAGCACACTTCGAAAGCTTTTAGCGGAGAATTCGCTCCGGCTCGCCATTGCATAATATCGCCCACCATTACGGCTACAGCCAATCCGCTTTGGGCCAATAAAGTGACCATCGAGCCATCTTTCCGGACAATTTCTAATTTAACCCCTTCGCCGGAAATATAGCCTTCGTAAGTGACTTCACCTTGAAGCACTCTTTGTCGGGGTGTAGCATGGCCAGGCTCTACAAAAATGATGCCTAGGTCTTTAGTAGTCGGGTCGTTAACAAAAGTGTACACTTCGCACCTAACTCCGGGGGCCACATTTTCGGTCGTAACATAGGAAACAGGCTCAACTTGACCTTCCCATTCAAAAGACTCAAGTGGAGAAGATCCTCGCTCTACACCCATGTTGACATTATATCAAGACACATCAGCAACCCTGGATGGAAAACGTTCGAACCTATTACGCACAAATTTAAGATTTATCTTTGAAGTTTTAGCAGGTTTGTCTCTAGGAGGATTTTGGCCATTTCAGGACCACAGTCTTCTCTAATTGAAGTTTCACAAATTGGGTGTTGTTTGACTAGTTCCCGTGCCACAGTTGCGGCTTTTTGGTAGTTTCCATGTGCTACAAGTTCGAATAGTGCGAAACGTTGAACTGCTCGACCGGGTGACCATAATGCTTCTGCTAACTCGCTAGAGTTGTCGTCTCTCAATCGTATGAGTTCTTCATCGGACCATTGTCCAGTTGCAGATTCATTCCAAGAATAAAACTTGGGCCCTTTTCCGTCTTTCTTTTCAGCCATGGAGTGAATTTTATAGTGGGAGGAATGGAATGTCAATACTATGGGTCTTTTTGCAGCTCTGGATGGAAGACGTTCGAACCTATTACGCACAAATTTAGTATAAGTTATACTTAAGTTGTGAACTCGCAGTTTTTGGTCATTATTAGAGGTGCCCCAGCGAGTGGAAAGACGACAATTGCCAAGAGGTTAAGGAATTTTGAAGGAAGAGTTGCTTGGCTCAAGGTAGACAATTTCAAAGACTTTTTTTCGGATGATGCTTTGAGTGAAGAACAAAAATATGTGGACGAGGCTGCTGTCAAAACACTGGAATATCTTCTGGATAGTGGTTTCTCAGTTGTAATGGAAAAGATATTCTATGACCCTCATATCATTTCAGTGGCAATGAAAGTTGCTGTCGAGAGGAATATTAAATGTAAAGTTTTTCAAATTAAATGCTCTCTGCAAACATTATTGGAACGGGACAAGTCCCGTCCAGGTATCAAAGAAGGTTGCAGAAAACCTTTGGGTGAGAAATTGATAAAAGATCTTTTTACCCAACTTGAGAACACCTTTTATCAAGTGGCAATACCATTGGATACTGAGAAGCTATCGATCGATGATTGTATTGACACTATCAGACAGGAGATTGAAGACTAAGAGTTTATCTGGACATTTTTGCAGGGGTGCCAGGATTCGGACCTGGAAGAGCGGTTTTGGAGACCGCCATGATACCATTTCATCACACCCCTTCGGCCTACCTAATATTTTACTCTATAATTATAATGACGGTATATAAATAGAATCTGATACAGTTTTGTAGTATTTAGTAATAGTTATATACATATTGTATGCATCAAGATCTAAGACGAAAAACATTATTTATTAATGGTATGACTAGTACTTAGAGAAAACACCCACTTGACCGGTTGTTAATTTATGTTCTACGATATTAAAAGACGCCCCCTTACATGCCTGCCATAAAAAATATCTTAAGTTCGCTTCAAAGGCGGGTTTCCGGGCTTCGGGTAAAATACAAAGCGGCTCCCCCTGCAATGCAGATGCTGGGAGTGATACTGATGCTTTTGGGAATTGTGGGCGGAGTATGGGGAGTCAGAGAAGGATATAAATGGTTGTCCAGGGCAGCAGGTGAGACCGCAAGAATCTATTTTGAACCGGCGACGGCAACATTCCCTCCAAACCAGACGATGAAAATGATGATCGACTCCGGTACTACGGGCATAGGTTTTGTAAAAGCGGTCGTCACATTTAACCCCGCCAAAGTCAAACTGACCGGGGAAATTACCACATCCGACAAGCTGAAGACTGTGGTGGAAAAGACAAGTATGGCGACAGCTAACAGCACAGGCCAGATAACAATAGTATTGGGGCTGCTGCCGGCGGACAGCCTGAATCCTCCTATGGGAATATTTGAAATTGCACAGCTGCCTTTCGGTGCGGCAACTACTACCGCCAACCAGACGGATACGTTGGCTTTCCAGACAGCTTCCATGGAAATGTGGTCCTATCCGGGCAACGCGGCGGTGGCTATTACGGGTACCAACTCAACGGTATCCGTTAACCCTTCCGCAGGCGGAGTCAATTTCCACATGACTCCAAGCACTTTCACCCTGCCTCCCAGCCAGACTATGAAGCTGATGCTGAATGCCGGAATAAATAAGATAGGATTCGTGAGTGTCAATCTGACATTTGATCCTACCAAAGTCAGACTTGCGGGAGAAATAACAGCAGGTACAAGTCTGGGTACGGTGGTGGAGAAGACCAGCATGGCTACAGCAAACAGCACCGGAAGGATCTCACTGGTCCTGGCTTTGGCGACGGTTGACCGGGATTTTCCGCCCACCGGAGATTTTGAGCTGGCTTCGATTCCTCTTGCAGCGTTCGGGACAGGTTCCAACTTGACAACCACATTTAGCGTAGACCCGGCCGGGATGGAAGTGTGGTCATATCCGGAACAGCAATCTCTGAGCTTTACCCATACAGGGGCAACTATCACGGTGAACCCTGTAAATATTACCGCTACTCCCACCCCCATATCTTCCTGCCAGACCGGCCAACCCAATTTCACGGTAACGAATACCTGCACCGGCACTACATTATCCAACAGAATAACGTGGTCCACTTTTCCCTCATCGTGTGGATTTGATACGTACCCCATTCAAAGGTGCCTGGGTAATAACTGCACGCCCGATTTTTTTGTGAACATGTCCCCAGCCAGCACCCAGCTTACGGATAACAACGTAGAATACGGCAAGGTGTATGGATATAGGATGAGAGCATACGATATTGAAACACAGACTTATTCAGGCTATACCCCCACCTTATACGTAACTGCAAACTGCGCTATTCCGACGCCTACCCCGCTACCGCCTGCCGGGGGGAGATTGATAACAAACCTCATTGCCAACGATACGGCAGAAGCAATTGAATGGTCCGTCCGACAAAATCTGCAGCAAAACGATTTTATGTACGGTGACCGGCCGTATATTTTCCAGAACCTGTCCCAGACGCTTTTGGGTAGGGAGTGGATCCGACCGGCACAAAAATCGTGGACTTCAACTTTGTCCACACTGGCAAGTTTCCAGGTCACGGCCAACTCCACGGTTTATGTCCTGTTTGACGACAGGTTCACCACAAAGCCTTCATGGATGAACACCTGGCAGGATACAGGAGTAAACGTAAGTGGTTTGGACCCAGTCGGCATCGGAAGTGATCCAATCGGAACTTCCAACTTGGCCACGTTTAGCGTTTATTCCAAACAATACGCTACGGGGCAAACGGTCCTATTGGGCAGCATTGGTGATATAAACACCGGGTGGATGTACGTCGCCATAGCGCGTGCCGATGCGGTGTCACCGACTGTTACCCCAACCCGCACACCCACCCCGATTGCCAGCCCTACCCGTACTCCAACACCGTTTAATACTCCTACCAGGACGCCGACACCTTCACTACAGAAATCTGGTTATATAAAAGTGATTCAGGACAGCGTGGACCATACGGTGGGAGAATTATTCTCGGTGGCGATCAGCATTAATACAGGCGGCAGGGCGATATCATCCGTCACATGGAGGATCAGCTATCCGTACAGCGGCACTACACCCGAATTGAACGTGGTAGACCCAATAGGAACACAGGCCACCCAGATTGTACCCCTAACGCCGTTTACCGGGGCTACAGACTGGACATTTTCCGTCAACTCAGTCAGTAGAGCAAACGGCCAGGTGACAATTGATTTCGCAGCCGTCAATACATCCACAGCGGGGTATACGTCAAATGTTGATGTACCAATGGCACGGATTTACTTCAAAGCGAACAGGCTTCCCGCGGTCAACCCCACTCAGCTGACTTTTGATCCCCTGCAGACCAAAATGCTTTCCAAAACCACTCCGCTGACAGATATTCTGGCGGCATACCAGAACTTCACAATCAGAATAACTTCATCCAGCCTAATGTTCTCGGCCCAATTGCAGGGAGTGACCAAGCCCTTCGTAACCAAAAGTGCACTGCTGACTTTGAGCAGCGGAGGCTCGGATCTGAATTACAACGTATCCGTGGTTAGCGACAGTGCCGGAATTTTCAGGCCAAGCGCACCTGTGGAGCTGAACGGAGTCAACGGAGGCCAGTCGTATGATGTATATCTGAAGCCGGAAGGGTATCTGCGCCGTAAGCTGGGGACAATTACCATCCAGGCAGGCACTAATACATTGGCACTGGCGAACCAGGAAGTACTGGCGGGAGATTTTGACGGCAATAATATCCTCAACATTCTGGATATAGGAAAGATCCTGTCCGTATACACTGAATTGAGTGTGCCCGTAACAACCGCTACCCGCATCTATGATATCGACATCAGCGATGATATAAATATTACAGACGTGGCTATAGTGCTGATTAACTACACGGCACTACAGATATACGGTGACTAAAAATAGTATGAAATTAATATTAGTACTTGTCGGAGTTATATCGGTAGCAGGTTTGTGGCTGGTAAGCCGCAGCAGCGTGGTACAAAATAAGACGGAAGAACCGGCTACGATGAATGCGAACCCGTCTCCGGAACCGATTCCGGTATCCGAACCCAGAGATGCTGCGGCGGGGGAGACAGCGGCGTTTGAGATAAAACTTAATGCCAAAGGGAAGAATATTGCAGCCTTGGCTACCCGGTTGACCTACCGGTTTGAAGGAACCAATCCGTTTAAAGTGATTGATGCTTCTACCAAGAAAGAAGGATTACAACTTCAATCGAGTGCCCAGTTGCAGGAAGCCGGGTGGGCGTTTCCGGTTAACAAGGTGTATGTGGATCAGGAGCAAAATATGTTAATAGTGGATTTTTCGGCAGTCAATCTGACGCCGGAAGGATATGTAGCCGCAGGGGAGGAGACAGTAGGCACAGTCCAGCTGCAGGTTCTAAGGGACGTATCGGGAGTAGTGTTTGTGCCGGATCCGGAGCAGACGAAAGTGATAACAAAACAGGGGGAAGAACTCACGCTGGAAAACAAACCGGGAGTGCTCTGGGTAAAATAACCAGGCTTTTATAAAAATGACGGAAATACCATCCAAAAAGTGGGCGCTTTTAATTGGAGTAGGAGTATTGGTGGTGGGTTTGATCGTCGGAGTGGTGCTGGTGATGCAGCGACAGCTATTTGGCAAAAAAGCTGCTGTACCCACCGGATCAACTACAGTTTCGATAAGTCCAGCACAAGCAAATATCCCGGTGGGACAGTCACAGACAGTCACGGTTTACATCAATCCATCAGGCATCCCGATATCGGCCGTTGCCGTCCGGCTTAAGTATAATTTTTCGGGTGCATCACCGGAAGCGACGGTAGCTGATATCCAGATGGATTCTTTTTTAATCGCTGAAGAAGACTGGAATTGTCCAATCAAAACCTCAAGCATTACCGGCAATCAGGTATCAATTGACATTGCCTGTATAAATTCGGATACTTCCGGCTTTGTCTCTACCTATGAGTTTCCAATGGCGAGTTTTGTTCTGAACGCGGGCAGCGTGCCGGGAATAAATCCGGTCGTGGTGACCTTTGACGAGGTGCAGAGCGCTATTACCCGAAAATCAGACGGAGAGGATATATTGCTGACGCCTTCGGCAACAGGGCAGTATACGATTATGAGCGATAGTGTACCGACACAGACTCCTACAAGAACACCAACACCGTCTGCCGTGCTATCACCGACACCTACAACCGTGCCTGATGATGACAACGACACAGTGACTCCCACTCCAACCCCGACTCCAGGCTCCGGGGCTACTGATTCAACAACAAATACGACGACCACGACGACCTCATCGACGACAAGTAACGGGGGAGGAGATCAGGGTCAACTCTTGACAACGGGTTTCAGTCTGCCGACCATATTAATTACGGCAGCGGGGATTCTGGCTTTCGGATGGGGTGGGGTACTGCTTCTAAGGTAAAAACATTTCAAGAAACCTTATAGTATAATCCAATCATGTTGAAATTTCGGCCGAAGTCGAAAAGAATGGAAATGGAACCGGAGCAGATGTCCCAACAGGAGTTTTTTATAGATGAGGAATCAGAAGACAAACGAAAAGAAACTATAGGTAATTTAAGTCTGCTCACTGTTTCTTTGTTTGGATTTTTATTCATGGTGCAAGTAGCAGCGATCGATGGGGTATCCAGAAAGGTTTTCAACGGCTCAACTGGTCCTATTTGTTGTCTTTATCCGGCTTTGTTTGTTGCCGAATCGTTTGCCTGGGAGTTGATTTGGAATGATCCAAATGCAAATTTCCTGAGAATGATCAACAATGCCTGGATGGCCAAGGTCAGAGAAAAAGCTCCGTACGAATAGGATTGGCGGTATATTGATCCTACTTCAGTTTGGATGTCTCACGGTGTAATTGATGTTTGCGGCAGCGGCGACAATATTTCTTCATTTCCAGCTTATCGGTACTATTCAGCTTGTTTTTTTCACTAACATAATTCTGTGACTTACACACAGAGCAGATGAGGGCAAAGATCTGACGGGCGCCTTTTTTGGCCATAGGACTAATCTATTTTAGGGGAAAAAACACTCCCGCGCAAGAAGCGGCGGGAGTGAATGAATGCAAAAGAGAAACTATTGGACCGCTGTGGGAGGAACGGAATTGCCTGCCGGAGTTTCCGGGACAATGAGTGGTGCCGGTGCGACTGTCGGCTCAGCGGGCTGGACCAGCTGGTCCGCAGCTTTTAATATTTCGGCCTGAGCGGCAGAGGGGTCCGGGGTCAGGTCGGGAATTGTGTTTTCCCGGCCGCAGGACTTGCAGACCCAGACTTTGGAGCCATCCGCGAGAGTGACCTCGCCGCAGTGGCTACAGGAAAGGTTTTGTGTATTGGGATCCAAATAAATCACCTCCCAACTATATTTAGCATTAAATAATTAACATTTGTCATTTAAACATACTTTACCGTTGACATAAATGTCAAAGACAGGCCACAATGGATGCATATGAGCGCTGTCGGTGCTTTTTCGCTGTCGGAAATGTCTTCCCCGGTGGAAATCGTAGATCAGATGGTGAATCAGGCGGTGAGACTAAACGCTTCAGATATTCTGATTGAGCCGCAGGAAAAACAGGCCGTTGTCCGACTGCGGGTAGACGGAGTACTGCAGACTTTCGGAGAAATGCCCCTTGGTTCATATGACCAGGTGATGAGCCGGATTAAAGTGCTGGGAAATATGGACGTGGCGGAAAGCCGCAAACCGCAAGAGAGCAAAATCCGGTTTTCTTCCGACGGTCATCCCTACGTACTGCGGGCAGCGATAGTTTCTACCAATTTCGGGCAAATGGCCGCCCTGAGGGTCCTGGACAGTCCCAAATTTACGGAATTTACGCAGCTGGGGATGTCTGAAGCGGTGATAGACAAAATAAAAAGAAACATCTCCGGCCGATATGGTCTGTTTCTGGTATGCGGTCCGACGGGGGCGGGTAAGACGACCACTGTGCATACCTGCCTGAAACATCTGAATAATGGGGAAGTGAACATCATGACAATTGAAGATCCGGTGGAGTACATCATGGACGGACTAAACCAAATAGAAGTGGGAGAAGATGTGGGACTGGATTTTGTATCGGGATTGAGAACTGTCCTGCGGATGAATCCTGACGTGGTGTTTGTGGGGGAGATACGGGATGCCGCTACCGCCCGGATCGCCATCCAGGCAGCCCTTACCGGGCATCTGGTGATCTCCACGCTACACAGCAGAAACAGCGTCGGGGCACTTTTCCGTCTTCTTGACCTGGGAGTGGACCGGTATATCCTGAATTACGCTTTGAGGGCAATTGTTTCACAGAGGCTGATGCGCAAGATCTGCTCCCACTGCAAAGAGATTTACCAACCCACGGAATCGGAACGGATGTTTTACAGACGGGAAAAAGGGGATTTACCGGGGCAGCTGACGGCCGGCAGAGGATGCGACCTATGCGCGCATAACAAATTCCAGGGGATGGCCGGTATTTATGAAATGCTGGAAATGGACGAAGTACTTCGGAAAATGGTCCTCTCCGAAGCGGATGAAGCCGGATTTAAAGCAGAACTGGACAGCCGGGAATTTGAGGACTTAAATTCCGCCGGTCTGCGTCTGGTGGATGACGGGACGACCAGTCTGCATGAGTATATCCGGACGCTTTACGACGCGGGGTGAGCCTGCCTGCTGGCAGTTTCGGATGGAAGACATCGAACCTATTATGTAGTGAGGTGAATTTCCAGCTTAGAGTTAAGGGCTTTAGCAAGCCTTTTCAAAAACTCCAGAGTGGGATTTGCTCGTCCGATTTCTAAACGGGAGATGACTGCTTGTTTGGTTCCAATTTTTTGAGCCAACTGAGTTTGAGTGAGACCACCCCTTTTCCTTGCTTCAATAATGGCATTGATGAGTTCAAATTCGGGTTGAAGCTTGTCATACCCAGCTCTAACCTTAGGATTTCTGAGTGCTTGTTTTTTCTGTCAAGCGCAGTTTGCAGTTCTTTGAGGGGGACTTTTTGAGTCTGCTTTTTAAACGCATGGAGAAGCTAGTAGGTACCCTTGTGACTTGTGTATAAAATCCTCACAGATATCTGTCCAGAAGTTCGTAACTCATATAATCCGGAAGCTAACTTTTCTGATTGTTGTGAAGAATTTGTCTATGAAAGCCACAAATTGAGTTTAGCATTTTGCGAGCTGAGGGGAATTGGGGAGCCTGGGGTGGGAATCGGACCCACGACCTCATTCTTACCAAGAATGCGTTCTACCACTGAACTACCCAGGCGGATACCAAGAGATTTTAACAGATTTTTAGAAGCCTTTGATGAGAGCTTTCCCGGTAACAATTTCACTTAAAAAATACAGTTCACCCAGGGTCCAAATATCTCCGCCAACGATGGAGTTGAACCCGGTTTTCCCTGCGGATTCTCCTAGCATTAAGGCTTGTTTTAGTAACTTGTCCAGAGAAGTAATTCTTCCGATCATAGCAAAAACGAAGGCGGCTTCAAATAAACTATTTAAGGTTCCGTCACTATCAGTACGACGAAGACAATAAAGAGGATCCATGCGGGAATCAGGGATAACTTCTGTTGCCTGGAGATTTCCCACACGGAAAGTGTTATTTATCTGATGCGACGGACCCACAAGTTCCTGGATTTTCTGTTTTGTTTTCCGATCTGTCTGGGTAATGATTTTGTCTACAATACTACTTTTCTTTTTGGATTTTGCAGTATCAATTTTAAATAAATCTACCACGTCCTGAATTTTAATTGCTAAATCCCGACGATGTGATCTGGCTAACCCGGTCTGCTCTATAGGCAAACTGGCGTGCTGGACATACGTTAAATCGTAGTCAGGAATAAGTTTATGGCGGGTTGAATGGATTGCTTTAATAGGATTGGTTTCTCTGAATAGGGGATTTCTAGACGGGGTTAATTGATTCATGAAAGAAATCAGTGACTTATCGACGGGAACTTCAGAAATTTCAGCCACTCTAAATACAGGTATACCTTGTCGAAACCCGGAAAATACTTCGTCGATAAGGATCCTTTTAGGATCAACAAAAGAAGGGGATCCCTGGTTTTCTGCCAGCTTTAGAGCTACGCGAAATATATAATCTGTTTCATTTTTAAACGACATAAGCTCCTATCTGGATGTAGGTATGTCTTTAAGAGTGTCTTTCATTGTGGTCACCTTTTCTCCTAATAGCTTTCGATTTGTTTGAGCTTGCTTGATAAAATCTCCAAAGAGTTCCTGATATCTCTGGCATGTAGCCTGAATTATCCAGGCGATGTCCTGTTCATAACAGGCAATACCAAACAGGAATGCAGTGTTAACCATTTCCTCTAGCAGAAAATAACCTCGCTCGGCGGCAGTAATCGTTTGAGTGCTGCCTATCGCGGGCAGGATAGCTCCGATACTGATACCTGCCCTCGTGGCGGCTTTAGCTTCTTCGATTCGGGCATTTGATTCCTTGGTAGACAAGGAGTTTGCATTACTGACCAATTTATCGGTGGTCGTGTCATGAATTAAATCCAGCGGACGGGATAATTTTTGAGTTAATTGTGTCAGAGCACTATCCAATTCGGATCGATGTACCTGAGCACGCCCTGCGGCATCTCTGGCTTTTTGGGCACTGGTTGCGTACGACCGGGCAATTGTGGTCTGGTTGGATAGTGCCTTTTTTCTGGAGAACTCTGTGTCCGCAATTCGCTTTTCTGTGGTGAGCCCTAACTGATGCAATTGTTCCAGAGTAGGTTTGTAGTGCTGTTGAAAATGATTATCTGAGGCAAAAATACTGACGGTTTTTAGCTGTCTGTTTCTCCAACCGGGGTTTTCTCCGCCCAACACTTTCATCAGTTCTATTCGGAGACTAGATAAAGCTGCAGGATCTTTCGCAGTAGCGATGGACAATGCCTTTGAGGAAGCTTCTATTGCCTGAGCGGCGTGTTCTTCAAGAAAGAGAAGAAACGACAAGGCAGAGTTTTTATTTATTTGCGGTAAAGGGACGGGTGGAAAATCGAGTTTATTGAGGATGGTGTTGGCAGCATTTGCTGAATCCTGGGCTGCGGATTGAAGCTGTTCAACGGCAACTTTTGATAACAGGCTCCTATCTAAAAAACCACCGGGAATGATATCTTTGGGTACCATTTAAGGGGATTATAACCCAGAAGTCCAGATTGGCAAGCTCAGTGCCGGGAGCAGGATTCGAACCTACGTAGGCGAATGCCAGCGGATTTACAGTCCGCCCTCGTTGACCGCTTGAGTATCCCGGCGACTTGAGCAATTTTATCAAATAATTCATATGATTTGGTACGAAATTTATTCCCATTTATATATTAACGGTTTAAAAACGCTTTCCAGTTGTTTGTATTTTTCTTTGGAGATGATCTCGAGCTTTATGTTTGGGTATTTTTGCCGGAATAGTCTGTCGCGCTCCCGGGAATAATCATTCATATAGTTTTTGACTTCTAAAAATAAATTACTATCGGGTAGATAGAAGTCTGGCCTATATGTATGCTTTCCCAAGTCAAATATTTTGGGGGAATACTGCCAATTAATATTCATCAATGTTAGAACCCGGGCAATATTAGCTTCCCAGGTGCTGTAAAAACAGATGGAATCATCAATGTCCGGGCGAATACCTGATTTCCCCCTGGAAGCTTTTGGGGAGGTTGTGTTCCTTCCAATAATTTGCATATGACAATAGTTACTACAATATTTTCTTTTCGTTGCCATATAAGGAGGTACGAAAAACACCTTCTTACAGTTAGCATTAAGACACTGGACCGGGAGCAGCGTTACAATTCTTCTGGGGGGCGGTGGACAGAATCTTTTTATAGTTGAAGATATTTTTTGTCGGGTTTCAAGACTATGTTTCCGACCCAAATTATTCACATGAGCAGCACATCGGCGAGAACAATATTTTTGCTTTAAATAAGGTTTTATAGCGAATGTTTTGTCACAATCCCGGCTGCAGCAGACCCGATTTTGTAATGGTTTGATACGGAATGAGTATTTTCCCAAACGCCAATTTGTCTTGGCTATCGTTGACTGGAGGTGTTTATATTTACTATCTGAATAAAAATTTCCACTCACTGACCCATTATTTTCCGTAATATTCCCGAAGGTCAATCTGCAATTTGAGCCGGCGGGGAGTTTTGCAATCCCGACCTTGGCTTTACAAAAGCCCTGCTCTGCTTCTGAGCTACGCCGGCGGAGTCAATTTTACCAAAAAAAACCGGCATAATGCCGGAGCGAACAGAATGTCCCGCCAATCAGGAGCGAAGGTTTTTCCCCAAGTAGTAGCAAAGTGGGCGAGCTCCCCCCAAAATATCACACTTTAGGGGATGTCCGCTCCGGTACTCGGACCGGAAGGGAGTTGTGCCCTAGCCCTACTGGATTAATATAGTCGAGGAAAAATGACTTCGACTATCCTTCTTGGCAGGACAATTATTATTATACCTGTATTTGCAAGAGGGAAAAAGTGTCAGGGGAGAAGAAAATTGATTATCAGGCGGGAAATGGGAGAGATGATCAGATAAGCAACTGAGTATCCTCCGAATATGGGCAAGATCAGCAGCAGGATGAGCATTAATGAATTGGTTTTCAGGAGCGGATGACTGGTCGGCAAAAGCTTGGAACCGTCTAACGGCGGGACGGGAATGAGATTAAAAAGCGCAAGGTTTACATTCAGGGATACCAGACCGTAAAAGACCACCAGCACCTGGGAGGGCATGGAAGTAAGCTTGGTGATTAATGAAAGAAGTACAGCCAGGACAATGTTGCTGGCAGGCCCGGCCAAGGCGATAAGGGCAGTATCGCGGCGGGGGTTTCGCAGGTTGTACGGGTCAAACGGCGTGGGCTTGCCCCAGCCGAAAAAACCGGTAAAGATGATGGCCAGGGTGCCGTATGGGTCAAGATGGGCAAGGGGATTAAGAGTCGTCCGGCCCAGAGTGCGGGGGGTGGGATCGCCCAGATAATCTGCCATGAATGCATGGGCGGCCTCGTGGATGCCAATAGCCAGGATAATTCCGCCGAGAATAACGACGAAGGCGTAGGGATTGGTAAACAAAAGGTTTAGCATGTGTTAAAATCCATAAGTATTATGGCATATAAATGTGATAATTGCGGCAGAGGCGTGCAATATGGTGAAACCCATACCCACGGGCGGGGTGTGGCGGGAGGCCGGTGGAAAAAAAGAGCTCCGCATACCCGCAAAGTATTTAGACCCAATCTGCATAATGCAAGAATCATGGTAAAGGGAGTCGTAACCAAAATGAAGCTATGTACTAAGTGCCTGCGCAAGCTCAAATCTCAAAGCCAGCTTGCCGTCAGGCAAGGTACAAAGCTCAAGACCGAAGAGGTTGTATCTGCCACGGTATAGGATTTTTACCTTCATATTGAATTGTCGGAGGGGTCAGGGAAATAAGTTTTATTCTTTTGCCTTCCGGGTTTTCAGTCCAAACTCCGGGCCAGGGATGCAGGGCGCACCATTTGCGGGACAATTCTTTATTGTTTGTTGTCAGTTGGTCGTTGAAGGCATCCCAGGGGATAAAGCCGTCGGCACGGGTGAGCTGGCGGGCATAAAAAATGCCATCCGACGGAATCTTTTGGGGTACCGGTTTATTTGCCCCAGCGGCGATTTTAGGTAAATTGTCGATGAGCAGATCAGCTCCAAGGTGATACAAACGGTCGTATATTGTCTGCCGGGTATCGGCGTCCGAGATAGGGGTTTTTATTTGGGCAAGGATCGGACCGGCATCGAATCTTTCTGTCATTTTGACCAGAGTGACGCCCGTTTCCTTCTCACCCCAAAGAATCGCCCATTCGGCCGGGAAGCGGCCGGGATATCGGGGCAGAAGGGAAGCATGCATGTTTATGGCCATAATTTTGGGTAATTCCAGCCAGGCTTGAGGAAGAAGTTTGCCGTAACCGGATGCGATTAAAAAATCGGGAGGATTTTTTGAGAAGGAGAGTAGAAAAGCAGGAGAGTCAAAGTCGGCGGGAGTATGGACGGTAAGGTCGTGTTTTTCGGCGAATATTTGAACCTCAGTCGGCCTCAATTCCAATCCGCGGCCTGATGGGGAGGGAGGAGTAGTAACAACGGTTATGGATTTGTTAACCGCTAATAATCTTTCAAGTACTACGACGGAGTAGTGCCGGAAGGAGCCGAAGAAAACAATATTGAAGTCCATACCCTAATTATATTTGATTGGGGAAATAAGGGAGAAGTAAAGATAATGATCATTTATCGACCATTAGCGCGCATTTGCTGATATTCTTTCATAACTTTTAATGCTGCTTTCTTACTTCCTGTGACTTCGACAAGTTCTCTCCAGGCATAACCATCATCAGCGATAGCCTTCTTGATAATTTCCTCCATATGAAATTGGGCGTTAAATTCAGCATTTGAAGTTTTAAAGGATGCAACTCCCTGGGAAATTCTTTCTCCAACTCTTAGTTTTGTGGCTAGAACATACCCGATGCAAAAGAGGCTTGACAGGCCGCTCACGATGGTAAGCGGAATGTCGTTATCTGCGTAGGATTCTTTTACAATAACCCCGCTGATACCTAATGAAGTTCCTGCGCCAATATTGGATATAACTTGGTAAAAATTGGGGTGATTATCGCCTCTTATTTTAGATTCAGCAAGTTCTGTCAGACCACCTATCACTCCCAAAGCTACACCAACTAATAATATTTGAGTTCTTAGTTCTTCAAATGATTGCTGGGCAGGGGCGCCGTTAATATCGAAAAGGCTTTTGACTCCAATGAATGCGATCCCACTCATGTGGCCCCGATGATTCCAGGCGGTCTCAGCGGCATCTTTTAAAGGATTGAAATTCAAATCTATACCCGTATCCATGAAAGCCAGGGAGGAGGGGAAGTCCGGATTTTCCTTGCGGCTGGGGGTGAGGGTCATGTTTTTTAGAATTCTAAATTAGTACTGGCTTATAGTCAATATTGAAATATATGCTAAGATAAGTTGACATGGCAGTGAAGCGGGAGTTGGAATATGTTGATGTTCCGCCGGATGTGGAACCGGGGGAGATAAGGAATTTGGGGGAAGTGAAGGGGGAAATGAAAGTGTCCGAGACCGGGCCGGACGGAAAGAAAATAGGTTATAAAAAAGAAGTCACTGTGACATTAATTTCAAATAAGTCGGGAGAGATTGTGGCAGTGCCGGGCAGGGGCTGATCAATCAAAACTGATTTGCCCCAGGATTTTATCAAATTCATCCTGAGTGACCAAGCCCTGGCTGGTTTCATATACAATTTCACCTGTAATAAGGTCTTTGCCGATGGCGCCGTTTCTATTTTGTAAACCTGTATCCAGTTCTATAGGTCTGGTTGTCCCGTTGAGGAACCTCATGTCTTTTACAGACGGTGCAGCATTTATCTGCTCCACCGCCAGATTATGAATTTCCCGATGTTGCTGTCCGGTGTATTCTGCTTCGACTCCCGATCTTTTGGAATCATATAACTGGCGGGGGTTAGGGTATTGCCGTCCGCCTACCAAACCCGATAAAAAGTTGTGGATGGCAAGTCCTGCTTCCTGGCGGATAGTGGTACCGCTTTGTGGCGGAGGAGCACCCAATTTCCTTTCCGCTTCAATTTGGGCCGCTTGATGGATAACTTCCCATACAGACCCAACCCGCACTTTTGCCTGAGGAGCGGCGGGGTGCCTGTCTCTAAATTCCGGGTCTTCCTGAGCTTCGGCAATTACCTTGGCGATTGATGCCAAACCGCGGCGTTCATGGTCGGCTTTAGAAATTTTAACCCGGGAATCAGGTCCTCTAGCAACTGCCAGGACTCCGGTGGTATGATTCATAATTTCATTCAGGGCTTGTTGCCGAAGTTTCAACGCAGTGTCGGGGTCCTTTTCCAATCGGGCCTTACCGGCATTTTCCAGGCTTGTTCCTGTATGACCGACGACGGGCTTGAAAGCGAAATTGAGAAGTTCACGCAGATTTGCCATTGATTTACTTGTCCCGGCGGACGCTAAAACGAGTGCTGCCCACTTCGATCTTGAGAGTAGGAGTATGGACAATTGAAGCATCAACTTTGGCAGCACTGCCTTCTGCATAGGCTCCACCCGGTCCGACGCTGGCTCTGGACTGGCCGGTATTGCCATTTGAGTCAGGAGGTGTATATGCTCTTGCCTCTGCAAACACACTGGTACCGCCTTTTATCTCCAAAGTGACAGGGGCGGAAGCGGCTGTGATATCCATACCAGGCGGGAATTTTTGTCTTACTCTCTCAAGAGAATGTTGAGTCTGACTCCTGCGGCCGAAAAGACCCCGGGATTCCGTTTTGGTTACAGTTTGTATTTCCCTGTCATCGGTCAAATCGCCGCGTTGGATGGACTGAAGAGCCTGGCTGATAATTCCGGACAGAGTTCCTTGGCTTTCGGTGTGCAGGTCGCGGGCGGTGCTGTATGCCTCAAGCGCCATTGCTGTTTGCTGGCTGACTACATGTGAAACAAGACCATTAATAAGTTCAGGGTCGGATGGCTTTAGGACTGCCTGGATTGCTTGGTGGGTAATAGCTGCTTGTTGGGCATTCTTTTCCCTTTGGGTTTGGAGCAGTATTGCGGACAGAGCTTGCTGGCGGAGAAGCAGTTCTTTATCCTGGTAAGGGCCCAGTTGATTCAACGGCCGAGAAACAGGCGCCGATTCTTTTCCGGCCACAGCAGTAAGTATGCGTTGAAAAATACTTGTCATCTTACGTTGGCTAGAGAGAATATTGTAGCACAAATAGAAGTTCTAAATTCGTCAGTATGATAGGAAAATATTCTTATTTTCGAACCCGCCGGCAAAGAGATTTTTTCGGGTTTGTCAATCTCAGCCGCGGGGTGGGGATTATTTTGGGCTAAGGTGTTTACGAGCCACCCTGAACCAAACTCAATCGCAGTAACGGGTTTTCCGTCAAAGTGCAAGCCCAGATTTGTGAAAGCGATTTGGTGTGGCGGCAGATATTCGTGCAGGGAGTGGAAAAAAGTTAATCCTGCAGGCCATTGCAGAGACTCAGTACCGTCGTATGATCTTACGGGATACGCTCGACACCCCTCGCTGATTAACTTTATCTTGTCCGCATCAGGCAGAGATGCGCCAAGAATTTCTTGAATCTTTTCCAACCTGGACGGCATAGAAGGATTCTAAGTGAGGAGATTGTGGCTGTCAACCTATAATTACTCTCTTCCTATGTATTTTTCCGGACTTATATTATAATCCCGTTATGTCTTTGGAGCTTCTGGACCTGGCATTAAAAAATCATGCGACCAAAGAAGCGACGATGCTGGCGCTGAAAGCGGCGCAGCATTATAATGGGATTTTACTCGATATAAATCCGGATGGGAAAGAAGGATCGGATTGGGAAACGGTATTAAAATGGAGTATCCCGGCACTGATAGGAGCAGCGGCGGTAGGGACGGCCATGGGTACTTTGGAAAAGCTGAAAGCCAGAAGACGGCAGGAGGAAAACAAGATGCACGAGAGGCATAAGGTGTTGGCGCAAGATGAAAAAATGACCCGGATTCAGGAAACCACAAAAGCAAAAAAAATATCAAACGGGGATTTGGGATATAGATTTATATTACAAGCTTTGGATGTAAACGAACAACAGTTGAAGGATAATCCTTCCTGGAGACAGATCATTTTTCTTTTTATGGATTACACGCAAGATTTTGGCCGGAGTGCAAAACATAGGGAGGTTTTTGAGGCAGCTCTTGCGGACATGAAAAGTCAATTAAGAGAATGTAATTGGCATCATACCAGTCCGGAACCGCATGATGTAGATGATGCCCTTAGGGCGCAAATGCCGGACAAAGGAATCAGGGCGCATGGCTTAATAAATAAAGGTGAAGCGTTGGAAAGAATAATAAAGGAAGAAGAGAAAAAGAAAAAACAAAGAGCGGAAGCAGAGAGGGATGCCCGCAGAGCGGCTCAATCGCTTCAAAGCATCGAAGTAATCGGGAGGGAATATAATCGTACCAACCAGTTTTATGAAGACAATGAGAGAAAAAGGGCGGAGGAAGAAGCTCAAAGGCACCAAGGAGATGGGGGAATTGAAATTACACACAGGACTTTAAGACAGCAGCTGCTGGGGGATAGATTTCGCCGTGGCCGATAACACTTATTGACCGGTAATAATGGGTATGCTATAAGATGATACATCAATGGCAAATGAAATTGATAAAATAATAAGCAGGTTTGCCGGACGCCAGAAAAATAGATTACTGCAGGAAACACAAAACAGATTGACTTCGGGTAATGATCCGGAGTCAAAAATTAGCGCGGGTGCAAAAGCATTTTCAGAAGCCACTACGAGAATGGAAAGTATTAAAGGAGGCCATGTAAGGGTGTCTGAAGCTTCTGAGAGATTTTTACAAGAAGGTACTGCGGGATTGGAGGAAATGGAAGCCCATCCTGGCTTGATAAATAATTTTGCAACAGGGTTTTTGGCATTATTCCAGGCAGTGTTCAGAGAAGAAACTGAAGAACGGCACGCGGTAGAGGTATACGGTCCCCCGGTGGCCTTGGGAAAACTGGCAAAAGAGCTCGGGTTGGATTATCAAACCGCCCACCGTTATTATTTACAGATGATAGACAGGAGGATAATCGAAAAACCACCAAAGAAGAAAGGTGATAAATTCAGCTCTTTAATAATATCAGGTGAGGCGGCGGAATTTTTGGGATTACTAGTTGAGCATATCGGACCGCCCAGACCGGGAAAACGGACAAATATGGACAGAACATTCAGTTGGCTTGAGGCTGAAATACAAAAAACGAAAATGACAAAAATCGGCAGCTTAACGCCATCTCACAAACATGCAAGAGGTTGGAACGTGGATGCCGGGACTGCAGATATAGATGTAAAATCTAAAGGCTGACTTCTTCCCACTCCTTCCCGGAGACACGAAACAGCTTGGTGTTTTGAGACAGGACGTGGTCGATGAACAGTACTCCGTTTAAGTGGTCCGTTTCATGCTGAACGATGTGAGCTGAGAAACCGCTGAGGACAGCAGTTTTTTTTGACAATAGCCATTTACCATTTTGCATTACAGGAACGTGATATTTTATAGTAACGCTTGAGGATCTTTTGATGGGGGCGAAATGGCGGGGAATGGATAGACAGCCTTCATAGATACCGTTTTTTGAGCTGGGATTGAGTGTACGCTGGGAGTAGCGGATGATGTCGGGGTTGATGAACAGCCGAGGTTCTTTTTTCAAGTCGGGGCGGATAAAGAAGATGCGAAGCGGTACACCGATTTGGGGAGCTGCCAGACCTACACCCTCGGGGTCCCGGGCAGCCAGAAGGGCTTTTCTCATCTCTTCAATGATCCTCAGGATCTTTTTATCTATCTTTTCCACCGGTTTGGCAACCTGGCGCAAAACGGGATGGGGGACGGTAACAATCGGGGCCATATCCTAAATTTTACCAGAATCAAGGATCGACGCAGATTTCTATCTGTTTGCCTTGTTGGCTTTCCTCCATGGCTTTTTCCAGAAGCCCTTTGCTAAATACAGTTTGGATTTTTCGGTGGGGGAGGGCAGCTTCGGGGCGGTGGATTTGGTAGGGCGGCAATTCGATGACGGCAGGATCATTAGCAGCCAGCAGCAGCTCGTTCACAGTGGTGTATTTCATGGCGGGGAGGCAGGACCAGGAGTATGCGACTATGGCCGCATCGAGGGAAAGCGGCGTGGGTCCGGTGCCGGTGTCTAATGCCTGCTGTTGGGTATCTCTATCCCCGCCGCAATTGACAAGTGCAATGGCCAAAATAGCTGCCAGCCCGAGGGGAAGGAATATGTCGACCCAGTGAACATATCTTTGTTCCATAGTTTTTTTATAGGAATTGATTTGACTTTACCTTTTTTAGCTTCCTGGAAACAATAGTCTATAGATTTGATGAAAAGATCGGGTAAGGATACGGGTCCTGTAGTATAATTTGCGAATGAAAGATTGGAAGGTTCGGTCAAACAAAGTGATATATGAAGATGAAATTCAGTCCCGAAGTGCTAATCCATACGGCCGTCCGGAAAAAGGATTGGGACCCGGAGTATTAGTAATTGCGCTGCCTATAATTGGTATATTGGGGTGGCTGGGAATACGCAGCCTGGGCGGGAATGCGGAAGCCAGAAGCGTAAACAATTCCGAAAGTCCCGCAATTGGTTGGTGTAGTGTAGATGTGCTGGACGATTACTTCGGGATGGCGGCAGGGCAGGCGTCTTGCGTGTGCTTGAAGGAGAGCAGCGGCAGACCCAAAGCCATTGGCACTTATAGTCCTAATGAGTATAGCATCGGTTTATTCCAGAAAAATCTGAAGGACGGAATAACAGAAGAAAACTTCATTAATAATTCCGGTACCGAGGCCGCACGCGTGCTGAAAAATATCCTTGAGAGACACAACGTCGATAATTGCTCAACCGGCCTGCGGGGAAACCGGGCGTTGTTGCAGGAATGTGTAAATTTTTACAGCACGCCGGAATTCAACCTGATCTGGGCTGCATGGTTTCACGAGCAATCTGGTTGGAATCCGTGGAAATGGGCAATGGCCAAGTGCGATATAAAATAAATTATGGAGACTCGGGCGTTGCCGACAGGGTGGCGATTTCGGACATAGAGGCCAGGGCATCTGCAAAATCCGGCTTGAGTGCCAGAGCTTTTTCCAGATACCTCCGGGCTGTCGGATAATCTTCCTTATACCGGGCTACCAATGCCTGCATCTGGGGGATGCGGGGGTCTGTAGGGGAGACACGGGCGGCCTGTTCCAAAGTCGCTTCTACTTGCGGATAGTAGGAAGTATCATATACGGCAAGCAGTAGGAGGCTGCGGCCGCGGGATTTGAGATAGTTTGGGTGATACGGGCTGGCGGCTACCGCTTGTCGAGAAAGGGATTGGGATAGGTCAGCCAGCTGCCTGGCGGTTTCCGGTTTTGAATCATAGGAAAGTAAAGACATATACGCGGCAGCGGTAGAAAATTCCGAGGCTATAGGCGGATCTTTATGGTTCAGGCTATACGCGGAGGCTAAATCATCATACGCTTTAACTATATAGGCAAGATCCTGGGTGAGAATGAAAGCCCGGAAATTATTCTGGCCGGAGGCGTATTTAATATCCGCTGTCCAATAACGGAGGATGGAATATGACAGGTAGAGAGCGGGAAGAAAGAGAAGCATGATGGAGAAGAGGCGGGAGTTTGAAGTAGTGGCGGGCAGTGCGGAGTGGGTAGCGGGATTGGTAGTGAGAGTGAGGGCGAGGGCCGGGAAGAGGAAAAGGAAGATTTGGGTAATGACTACCGAGAAGCCCCAGTAGTTGGTGACAGAGAGGGAGAGCCACCCCGCGCACAGCGCGGGAATGACCAATTTCCAATGACCAATTTCCAATGTATTATCCAATTTCACAATTTTTAATTGCTTAATGAAAACCCAGGCCATTGCAAGAAGCAGGAGAATGTACGAGCCGAGGCCGATTAATCCCGTAGTGGCCAGGAAATTCAGGAATTCATTGTGGGCTTTATTGTATAAAAGTTCCCATTCCGAGGTGTAATTGTGTTCAACCGGACGGTGGTTGTAATAAGCCATGGCAAAAGTCTCGGGGCCGGCGCCGAGCCAGAAATTTTTATCGGAAGCGCGCCAAATATCAATTGCGCCTTTCCAGACAATTTGCCGGATAGCTCCGGATTCGGTGCCGCCGGATTCCAGAGCGGGTTGGACCGGGGCAGAAGCTGAAGGCAGGGCCGGTTGGCGACTGAAGACGATATCCTGGACGGGATTACGGATAGAAATAGCAATAATTATGAACACAAGATTTAAAGATAACAGGAATTTAAGATGGGTTTGGAAATGGCGAAGGAGTATATAACCCCAGAAAACGGCGGAGGAGACGCCGAAGGCAAGGAGGCCGGAGCGGGATTTGGTAAATAAAAGAGTGATAAAGAGCAGAAGAGTGAAAGAGAATAAAAGAATTGATTTTGCACTTTGTATTTTGGACCCGGAACTTAATATCATGCTGATGGGAATAAAAATCAAAGCTACCAGATAGGCCGCGAGCCAATTTGGCTGTCCGAGAGTGGAAAAAACGCGGTGGGCAACATCCTGCACCCACATCGGGTCATCGATGCCGAAGTGCTCAAGAAAACCCCACCCGGCGACTACGCCGGCCAGCCCCACTGACCAACTCAGAAGATTCAATGAAGATTTCCTGTCCAGATTGGAAACAGCTGCCCAGTAAAGGAGAGCATAAGACAAAAGGGAGGCAAGACCGCCGTTGAAGCGGGAGTAATAACCCAATAGAGAAGTGCGCGGGTCGATGGAAAAAAAGTAACTAAGTGATTGAGAGATTAAGAAAATTAAGACGGGTAGATCGAGGGCGGTGCGACGGAAAATAAGGCGGTTTTCCAGGATCATGCGGGAAATCCAGAATGCAGCGATCAGGACGGCTAATAGATAGACAACGATCATTTTGTTAAATTCAAACAGTTCGGAGGTGAAGGGGAGGAAGATCAGGGGGACGAGGATTAAGAGGAGGATGAAGGAGATCTCAATTGCCTTTTTGGGCCAAGACATACTTTACCAGTTTATACCAGGTTTGGTTTCTTTGCTTCCTGAACCGTTTTTCTGTTATTGGAAAGAGGGGAAACGGGAGTAATATTGGAATATATGGCGCAGAAAGTCAGAAAAGCAGTGTTGCCCGCTGCGGGATATGGGACCCGGTTTTTACCCCAGACCAAAGCTATGCCGAAGCAGATGCTTCCGATCGTGGACAAGCCAATCATTCAATATGTGGTGGAAGATCTGGTGAAGTCCGGGATTACGGATATTATCATTGTGACGAACTACCACGAACGGGCGATTGAAGACCATTTTGACCGTCCGCATCAGGACCTGGTGGAAAATATTTTGCTGGGCGGAGAGAAAAAACGCCCGCTTCTGGAAGTTTTGACGGAGATATCCGATATGGCAAATTTTGCCTATGTGCGGCAGAAGGGCCCCTATGGCAACGGGACGCCGCTATTGAATGTGGAACACCTGGTGGGTGATGAACCTTTCCTCTACTGCTGGAGCGATGAATTCATCGAAACGAACGGAGGGAAATCCACCCCCCAGCAAGTGATGGAGGTTTATGAAGAATTCGGATGCTCGGTCCTGGGGGCAATTAAAGCAACCAAAGATGAGGATTATAAGCGTTTTGGGTTTGCGGCCGGCGCAGAAATCCGGCCGGGGCTGATCGACACTAATGAATTAATAGAAAAACCGGGAAAAGACAAAGCACCGTCCGACCTGGCGAATGTTTCTACCTTTTTATTCACACCGCAGATTTTCGAACGGATCAGAACGGCTCGGGAGAACCTGAAAGAGGGAGAAGAATTGTGGTACAACGATGCTCTTAAACTAATGCTCCAAGACGGAGAGCGGATTTTGACAAAGGAAATTGAGGGGGGAATTTACCGCGACGCCGGCACGAAGCTGGAATATATTAAAACTATGGTAGATATGGCCAGACGACACCCGGAGATAGGGAAAGAGTTTGGGGAGTGGCTGAAAAAAGCTTCCATTTGACGAAATGAATTACAGGCGTGATAATTTCCAAAGATGAAGAGGATCGAGAGAGTGATATTGGACAATTGCGTGCTGATCGAAGCCGCGCAGGGGAATCCGACTGCCGGACAGATAATCGAACAAGTTTTGAAAAAGAAAATCCGAATGGTGATGACACCGCGAATGATGGGTGAGTTTGATGCCGCGCTTAATAAACCTAAGGTTAAAGAAAAGTTGACAGAAAATGGTTTAGAGGCGGTAGTTTGTGCTCTATACACCGCACTAATAATCGACGGCAGCAATTACAGGGAAAGGATGAAATTCGGCGGAGTAATAGACGACGAAGGTGATTTGAAGTTCGCGGCCGCAGCCCAAAGATTCGGCTTACCTCTGGTCACAAACGACAGTGACTTACTGAATCCCGCACGGGAGTTAAAACGCCGGGGAGTGCATGTGATTTCGATGTGGGAGTTTGCTAAGTGACGGAGCTGTCCGGAGTATTGTCTGGCGGGGGCAAGGATTGCTTTTTTTAATTAGACTTGCGGCGCTCAGTAAAGAGGCTGGCGGCATAGAGGAGGCAGGCGCTAATGGCGAGAACCACGGAACCTGTATCTGCCAATGCATATGTTAAATCCGCATAATCTATTCCGGGTTTTAGAAAATCCAAGATACGGGGTAAAGCATAAACGCCAGTTGCCAGGCAACCTAGGACCTTCGCATCAGCTTTATAAAAACGACCACTGTTTTCCCGTGTTTCCTGGGTATTTGTACGCATATTATTGATAATTATATATCTTACTATAGGTCTTGTCAAGAAATGACCTTACGCGTAGGAGAAGAGAGGATTTTCAGGATTTGAATAATCGGTATGTTACAAATATTTTCAAGAGGGCAAGCAGTCAGGTTATGTATACATTCTTGTGCAATTTGTATTGCATGACCCCTTGCTTGTTCAGCCTGAAGACGACTTAAAAAGGAAGTCCCTGCAGACAGTATCTGAGCAGAATGCATTGCTTCATCCGCACAAAAAGGATTACCACATGGTTTAGCCCGTTTTGGGCAATTATTAACGTTGGGAAGCCAATTTCCTGTTTCACGGTTGGCTAATTCAAGTACATCTATATCCATATTATAGGACTATTATATCACGTCTTTTCCTGCTATGGTATAGTAGCTTCATGGTCGAAGCTGAACGAAGCGGGTTGAAAGCTGCCGCGGATGCATGGAGAAGGTATAAGTCAGTAGTAGGATTAAATACTGTACTGGAAGAAAATCTCAGAAAACTGGCTGCAGAATTGAGATTTGACGGTTTTTCTGATGAAGAGATCCGTGAATCCCTGGAAAGCGAAAAATTAATATGGCGAAAAAAACTAGATGCATTTAACGAGGATATCGGAATGTTTAAAAATGTGATAAAGATTAGTGAACCGGAAGTTTCTCCAAATGGTTTGAAACCGGGAAAGAAGAAAAAAACGAAAAAGTAATTATTGAAAGGGTAATGCAGAAGCCTTATAGTGCGGCAGAAGGGTACTGACAATAGGTGAGGAAGCCAAAAAAATGCTGGGGCGGACGCCGGCCACTATCGAGGCACTGCGGCCTTTAAAAGACGGGGTGATAGCGGATTTCGATGCCACTGAAGATATGCTCAAGCATTATATTCAGAGGGTACATGAATCCGGACGGCTGATCCCCCGTATACCAAAACCGCGGGTAGTAGTGGGTATTCCCTCGGGGGTGACGGAGGTAGAGCGGCGGGCGGTCCAGGAAGCGGCTTTGAGCGCCGGTGCCAGGCAGTGTTTTCTGATAGAAGAACCTATGGCGGCGGCAATCGGAGCCGGACTGCCTATAGGCGATGCAGGTGGGGTAATGGTAGTGGATATCGGGGGGGGAACGAGTGAAATTGCTGTGATCTCTCTGGGAGGCATTGTGGCTAATAAATCCATCCGAGTGGCCGGTGACGAGTTGGATGAAGCCATTATCCATTTCATCCGCCTCAAGTACAACGTGCTTCTGGGAGAAAGGACGGCAGAAGATATAAAGATTACGTTGGGAAATGCCCATCCAAACGCTTTCGGAGAGGTGCAAAGCGGCGGCGGAGACGCCGAACAGGTCAAAAAATCACAAGTGAGGTATATGGTAGTCAGGGGCAGGGACCTGGAGAGCGGATTGCCAAGGTCACTGAAAATATCGTCAGATGAAGTCAGGGAGGCAATGATGCCGGTCCTGACTCAGATCACATCTGCGGCGGCTGACCTGATCGAAGAGACCCCGCCGGAGTTGGTGGCGGATGTACTGGAGAGGGGAATAGTAATGGCTGGCGGGGGCAGTCTGATCGCGGGCATGGACAAACTGATGAGTGAGGAGACACAGATGCCGGTGTTTGTGACAGATGATCCGATGACCGCGGTCGTCCGCGGGTGCGCCAAAGTGCTGGAGGACAATGAACTACTGAAGAGGGTGAAGGTGGTGGGAGGGTTGAGGTGAGTATGTGGGACAGTGTTGCGGACTATTATAAATCCAGCCAGTGGCTGTACAGATTGTTTATATACAACAAAGATACATTGGGAATGCACTTTGGTTTTTGGGACGTGCATACAAAAAACAGACAGCAAGCCATATTGAATGAGAATGACGAGATAATCCGCCTGGCTGGAATTAAAAAAGGTATGGTGGTACTAGATGCCGGGTGCACTCAGGATTTCGGCAAAACCAATTTTGCAAACGATTATTTTGATGTTATTTTCGGTATCGAAAGCCTATGCTATGCTAGTCCGAAAACAAACATTCTCAAAGAGCTACACAGAATCTTGAAACCGGGAGGTATATTAATAATCGCGGACGGTTATCTAAAGGGAAAATCAAACATGAATCTATTTCAAAAGGATATCGAAGACTTTAAGAGCGCATTTGCCTTAAAGGAGTTCGTGACGGGAGGCGAGATGGTCGCCTCATTGAAAAAAGCGGGGTTTTCAGCAATTCAAAGCAATTCATATCTGAACCGGGTAAAAACTGTATTATATTGGCTGGTGAAGCTGGGGGGTAGTTTTTTCAGGCCGATATATGCCAACAGTCTGGCTTTGGAGTTAGCCTGTAAGGGCGCGAGTCAAGGTTTTATGGATTATCTGGTTATCAAGGCGGTTAAATGATTCGAGGCAAATTCAAACCCGGTGTATCTTTCGGTGACTTTGTAGTGACTGATGTGATGAGCAGGAGAAAACTGCCGGATGACAGTACCCCGCGGGATTTCCGCCGGGGATGGATCATTTGGGTATGGGTGGTGGTGCTTTTCGGGATTTTGGGGGTGAAATTGGCCACACTGCAGCTGTTTTATGGCGGCCGGTACAGGATACTGGCAGATGAAAACCGGATCAAACAAATAAAAATACCTGCGCTGAGAGGTCAGATTACAGACCGAAATGGCAACGTCCTTGCCAGAAGCGATATATCCGAAAAATATGATGAAATACTCAAACTTACTTTAGAAAAATCCACACGAGGTTACCCGGCGGGAGAAGCTGCTGCGGCAGCCGTCGGCTACCTGGGACAAATCAAAGAGGATGAAGTGGGGTTATTAAAGGAATTGGATAAATATCTTCCCGGAGACTGGATCGGACGGGACGGAGTGGAGGCGGTGTATGAGGAAGATTTGAGGGGAGAGGACGGAGGCCGGCTGGTGGAGGTAGATAATGGTGGAAAAGTGGTCAGGGAGATGGGCCGGAAGGAACCGAAAGTCGGGAAGGACTTGAAACTCAGCCTGGACTTGTCCCTGCAAAGAACGGCACTGGAAGCCATGGAAGGAAAGAAGGGAGCAGTAGTGGCAAGCGATCCCCGGACCGGGGAAATACTGACCCTGATAAGCTCACCCAGCTTTGATCCAAATTCTTTCGTCAATGCTCAATATCAAGTGTCCAATGCTCAATATCTTATAGATCCGAATTTGCCCCTGTTTAACAGGGCGATCGGGGCGGTTTACCCACCGGGATCTACGTTTAAGATGGTAACGATGGCGGCAGCCATTTCAGAAGGCAAAGTAAACCCCGGGTTTACCTACACTGATACAGGGATAATCAGCGTAGCCGGTTTTAAATACAGCAATTGGTTGTTTACAAAAGGGGGCGGCCGCGAAGGCACAATCGGTTTTGCCCGGGCGCTTACCCGTTCTACAGATACGTTTTTTTACAAGATCGGTGAGATGACTACACCTGAATTGCTGGCGAAATGGGCAAAAAACTTGGGGCTGGGAGAAAAGACAGGGATAGATTTGCCAGGTGAGGTTGCGGGTCTGATACCGGATCCCGAGTGGAAGGAAAAAGCCAAAGGAGAAAAGTGGTTTTTGGGAAATACATTTCACATGGCAATAGGGCAGGGGGATGTGTTGACTACTCCGATACAGATCAACCAGATGACAAATATTCTTGCAACCGGGGGAAAGAAGTGCACACCTCACCTGAAGTATGACCAATTGAATAAATGTGGAAATGTTCAAATTTCCGAAGAGGCACTAAAACTCATCAAATTAGGGATGGAAGGGGCTTGCGCACCGGGAGGGACGGCTTTTCCGCTATTCGGATTTGATGTAAAAACCGCCTGCAAGACGGGGACAGCGGAGTATGTAGCGGAAAACGGCAAGATGCGTACCCACGGCTGGCTGACGGCCTATGCTCCTCTACAGGATCCGGTGATTTCTATTACCGTGGTAGTAGAAGGAGGAGGCGAAGGTTCAAATGTGGCGGCACCAGTCGTCCGCAAAATGCTTGCCAGGTATTTTGACGTGACCGATACATACAATTACGCAGCTATTCCGCAGGAAATAGGAGAATAAAAAAAACCGAAACTATAATGATTTGGAAATCAGGATTTTCCGGTATGCCAGACCTGAGGAGATCAGGAGGAGGGCAGCCCCGGATATGATGAGGGTATATTCGAATGAGCCGGCGACGGGGGTAGAGGAGGTTTCCAAAGTCCCGTCCACATCCTCCGGCAGCGGCCCGTTTGTAAGGGTGAAGCTTTTGGAACCGGAGGGAGCGGAAAATGACAGGGTATGGTCACCTGCCGATAAAGTCAATGTGTGGCTCCAGCTGCCTTGGGCATCTGCCACAGCGGAATAGGCGGTGCCATCCACAGTAACGGAAACCGTTTCTCCCGGAGCGGCGCTGCCGGTGACGGTCACATTGCCGGAGTTGTACCAAAGATGGTTAAAGCCCGAAGCCGAGACATCCAGGGTCCCCACGCTTTTGATATAAAATGTCCCCGCGCGAGCGGACTGGGCGAAAGCGAAACTTAAAAACACGAGAAGTAAAGCGCAGGAAAAAAATCTTCGGAGCATGTCTGTTTCTATTACACCGCCCGGCAGGTGTAAATGTCAAGGCTTGATAACAGGGTGTTACAATGAGATTTATGAATTTGATCGTCGTTGAATCGCCTACCAAGGCCAGAACTCTCTCCCGATTTTTGGAGGGAGATTTTGCAGTGGAAGCCACTTACGGCCATGTCCAGGATCTGCCTCAGAAGAAGCTGGGAGTAATTATTGAGCAGGAGAGTGGAAGAGCAGGAGAATATAGGTTCGAGTTGCAATATGAGCAGTTGGAGAAACAGCAAAAACGTATGGATGAGATTAAAAAGCTGGCAGGAAAGACCGACAAGATATATCTGGCAACGGATCCCGATCGGGAAGGTGAAGCGATAGCTTATCACGTGTCCCAGATATTAAAGAACGGGAAAAAACAACACGAGTTTGTACGCATTGTGTTTCATGAAATTACCAAAAAGGCAATTCAGGAAGCCCTGGAGCATCCGCAAAAAGTAGACCGGCAGCTGGTGGAGGCACAGCAGGCCCGCAGAGTCCTGGATAGGCTGGTCGGGTACAAACTTTCACCACTCTTGTGGCGGAAAGTGCGCAAAGGCTTGTCTGCGGGAAGGGTCCAGAGCGTGGCCGTCCGGCTGGTAGTGGAACGGGAAAGGGAAATATTGGCTTTTAAACCTGAGGAATACTGGCAGATATTCGCAGAAGTGGAAAAAATGAATATACAAAAATTTCAGGTACAACTTACGGAGAGAGAAGGCGAGAAAATTAAAGTCGGCAACGGGGTAGAAGCGGAAAAAATTAAGCTCGATTTGGAAAAAGCCGCCTACTGTGTGGCAGGGGTGTCCAAGCGGGAGTTTAAAAAATCCCCCCCTGCGCCTTTTACAACATCCACGCTGCAGCAGGCAGGGGCAAACAAATTGGGCTGGAGCGCCAAAAGAACTATGCAGGTAGCCCAGTCCCTGTATGAAGAGGGGCATATTACCTATCACCGGACGGATTCTACAAATCTGGCAGTGGAAGCGGTAGCACAGGCCAGAGATTTCATTGCCGCAAAATACGGAAAAGAATTCGTACCGGCAACACCCCGGATATACCAGACAAAGAGCAAAGTAGCGCAGGAGGCGCATGAGGCCATACGGCCTACAGAAGTTAATGTTCAATATTCAACCCAGCCAACCGGCGGGCAAGCTTCCAATGTCCAATGGGGGAAGGACGAGGGGAGACTGTATGAACTGATCTGGAAAAGGTTTTTGGCCTGCCAGATGGCGGATACGGCAGGTGAGGAAACTAAAGTGACAGTGAGGGCAACCGGAAGAGACGGTGAATACCAGCTGGAAGTTAAAGGTCAGGTAGTTAAGTTTGAAGGGTGGAAGAGACTCTACGAGTCAAGCACTAAATCAGAATTACTAAGCTCCAACGGTGAGGAGGACAAGGTGGAGGAGGTAATGTTGCCGGAATTGACAGAAGGGGAGAAGCTGAACCTGCTTTCCGTGTTGACCGAACAAAAATTTACCCAGCCTCCGGCCAGATTCAACGATGCCTCTCTTATAAAAGCCCTGGAAGAAAAGGGGATCGGACGGCCCAGCACCTATGCGCCTACTTTGACTACAATCCAGGATCGGCAGTATGTGGAAAAGACGAATATCGGAGATTCCCGGCAAAAAAGATTTTCCCCCACAGCGCTGGGAATGGCGGTAAATGATTTTTTGACTGCAAATTTTCCGGAAATTGTGGACTTTGAGTTTACTGCCAGGATGGAGGATGAGCTGGATAATATCGCTGCCGGGGAAAGACAATGGCAACCTGTACTGTCCGCTTTTTACGGGCCGTTTGAAAAAAACCTCGAAAATGTGAGCGAGACGGCACAGCGGGTACATATAAAGGCGGATGAGACAGGAAATCCCTGTCCCAAATGCGGCGAAGGGAGGGAGATCGTAAGAATCGGGAAATTCGGCAGATTTCTAGCCTGCAGCCGCTACCCGGAATGCGACTACAAGAGGAACTATGTCAAAAAAGCCGGGGTGTTGTGCCCGAAATGCGGTGGGGATGTGATCATGCGCCGGACGAAAACGGGAAAGAATTTCTTTGGCTGCTCAAATTACCCCAAGTGCGATTTTGCCAGCTGGACCAAACCTAAAGCTGCCGCCACTACTGAAGTTACGCAGGCACCGCGCGAAACTACCTAAGAATTAATATTCGGGGATGTAACGGGAAGTGTGGTGGAAAAAATATACAGTTTCAGCCAGACCGATGGCCAGATATATAATTGGCATAGTCCAGGGAGATTCAGGACTGTTTATCGCGGTTAATGCCTGGCAGGCCAGTCCTATCCGGATAGCGTCGAGCGCAAAAAGAGTTGTGATTTCCACCTGATTGAAGGGAAGAGGATTATCGGGGGAAAGGTGTTTCTCCCCCCGATTGCAGATACCGGCACCGGTAAAGATAGCAAAGGGAACGGCGCTTAAAAGGGTATATGCGGGAACGGCACATCCCAGATGAGACAAGAATATTTTTGACCGGGGTGGGGGATTTTCAATCATTTTACTCGGGACAGGGAGACACTATTATAGTATAAATTCAAAGTAATGCCGGATGACGGGCTGGAATTAACTGAAGATAAGAATCAACTACCCAGTCTCAGGAAACCTATCAGTAAAATTTTCAGGGACACGGGGTTGCTGATAGGGGTATTGGTGTCGCCAACCGTAATTGGGGTAAATTCCGAGTACCCACCGGTGTTAATGGTAATAGCCGGAGTAATAGCAGCAGCGTTTTTGAAAGTGGCTATGACTGCCAACGATGATGTTCGATTCAGAAACCAGGCATCCGGAAAGGAAGAAATACCCGGCTCTGTGGTTATGATCAGACTGGAGCAGATGGCTAAAAAAATAGTGGAATTGAAAAAGACGTCAGATTGATCCAATTTGATATAATAAAAGCATGGCTGTACAAGAAACAACACCGGGTAAAGAATCTAAATGGTGGAAACCCTGGGCTTGGGCTGCTGTAGCGATTTTGGGATTGGCTCTCTTTTTGTAAGAGTGATACAATTGGAAATTGATGAGAAGGGGATTGTTTATTGTCCTATACGGACCTGCTGGTGTGGGGAAGACCCAGCAGCTGGAGATATTGGAAGATACCATGGCGAGAATGGGCGTGCATGTGCGGCGGATTAAATACCCGCTCTACCGGTTGGAGCCGACAGGACCGAAGTTGTACGGAATTCTGCATAGGAAGGAGATAGCACCGGATGAAGATGAAATGCAAAAAATGTTTGCCCAAAACAGGAATGATTTCGAGCCTACCTTGAGATCATGGCTGGATTCCGGTGTGACCGTACTGGCCGAAGACTATAAAGGGACAGGCGTAGCCTGGGGAATGGTAAGGGGACTCCCGCTTGAAAAGATGGAAGAGCTAAACGATGACCAAACCCAGCCGGATCTGGCTATATATTTAGACGGACCCCGGCGGATGGAAAGCCCTTTGGAGCCGCACATGTATGAGGATGAAGAGGAATGGTATAAGGTGCGCAAGGTCATGCTGCAGTTGGCGGACCGCTACGGGTGGATACGGGTGGGGGGAGATGCGCCTATTCTGACCGTGGCAGGGAGAATTTTTGCCGTGGTCAAACCCCTGGTGACGGTGATGAGATAGGCAGTCTTCAGGCTTCTATTTGTATTGTGAGTAAAACTTCATGATCAAATATGCGGGAATAATACCTAAAGTTTCGGTAACTATATCTGAAGTGTTGACGGGTCCGTTTCTGAATGTGGCCTGCAGATACTCGGTTGCGGTGATAAGCCCGATCGCGGCCAATCCCGCGGTATTTAAGATCGTTTTTTCGGAAATCTTGTCTGAAAGCAGGTTGTCCATGGCCAAGGTAATGCCGAAAAAAGTGATGAATGACTGAATGGCATTAGGGGCGCTGTCGAATGAGGCCAGACTGCATAGACTTTCCGGATTTGACTCCAGGCATTTTTTTTCAATAGAATTCCAGGGTACTATACCCCTGACTAGATATTTGCCGAGTATTCCGGATGTATAAAACCTTACCAACGAAAAACCAGCTTCTATTGTTTTATTTTTCAGCACACGCGTAGTATATTATAGGTTTTATTAAAATACAATAATGATAATGAATTATAGGACGTAAAAGGATATTATTTAAGGATATATGCGAAGGTAGGAGCGGACGATCCGATAGACAGGGTGGCAGCAATGCCGAAAAGCGGAAAAAATCTAGATGAAATCTTAATAAGGGCATATAAAAAGGGTTGGCGGACGATTGCAGGGATAAACTTTGAAGGCGAAGAGCAAATGGTGCGGGTACTGCCTGGATCTGAAGGAATTTACAGGCTGGCTGACCAGGGCGGTATACGGATGACTGTGGATGCGGAAAGTCTATTTGGAATGCTTTGGGTGGAAGAAGGGTGGAAAAGATTGATATTTCTGGTGCCGGAAAAGAAGTAAACGTGAACGGATACCAGGGAACGGGAATCATGGGAATATTAATGTTGCTTTAAGTTGGTTTTTTTGGTAGAAAGTTGGCATGCCTGCCATCGAACAGGAGATTAGAGTAAACGGTAAACTAATGGTGGCGCATTTTGTACCCGGTTATACGGAAGAGAGAAACCTGCTGTATGACCAAAAGGTAGTTCCCAAAGAGGAGTTGGCTGGATGGGGTGAGGCATTGAAAAGAAGACACAGGAAAAAAGTCTTTACAACCGGGGCGTATGATGTGATTCATTTGGGACACATCCGTTATCTGCAGCTAGCCGCCAGCCTGGGAGACGATTTGATGGTAGGCCTTAATAGCGACTCCTCGGTACGGACATATAAAGGCGAGGGTAGGCCGGTTCAGGAGGAGACGGAAAGAGCCGAATTATTGTGCGGATTGACTTGTGTAGGATTTATCACAATATTCGACGAATTAACCGGTGCGGAAACGATTAGGTTGTTCAGACCTGACGTTTACTTGTGTGTGGAAGGAAGTTGGGAAGGGGATTTGGGATCTAAGGAAGAAGTGATTGCAATGGAGGAAGTAGGAGGGGAAGTGTGGTGCTGCCCCAGGCAAGGGCCGACAATCTCTACAACTGCAATTATCGAAAGGATAGAGAGAAAGTATGGTGAAAGAATCATGGGTGATTTCAAACAACTGATTCAAGGTGATAAACATGAATGAAAAAGACGATTTTTCCACAGATAATCAATTAAATTTGAGATTGAGGGGCGGATATGAAAAATTGGCTGAAAAAATCCTGAAAAATGGCTGCCCGTTTTGCAATTTGAAGGAAAAATATATTTTGGCCGAAAAGGACGGGCTGGTATTAACTGTAAATATTTTTCCTTATATTGACGGGCAACTGATGGTAATACCACGCAGACATATAAAGAGTTTTGAAGAAGTGACGGTAGAAGAGACGGTTACCAATTATTTCCTTTCACAATTAGCAATAACCTTATTAAGAGAAGAACTGGGAGTAAAGGGGGTGTGGATGCTGCTGCGGGATGGGGGGTTAGGCAGCGAATCAGGCAAGACGGTGGAGCATTTGCACTGGAATATTCTGCCTTATACAGACAGCCTTAATACCTGGCATCATCAGGAGCTCAGTGTTACTCCGGCGGAGATGGCAGTAAGGCTCAGGAGTAAAATAGACAAATGAAAAATCAGGAATATCTGGTAATAGACGAGTCGGAGATATCGTGCAAGAATCTGCCCCGGATAGCGGAGGCGGTGGCCCAGGCCAGGCTGGGAATGGTGCTGGTAATGCCGGTATGGCAATTGCGGGAGGGTCTTCGGGGCTTTGCCAAAGCCCAAATAATTCGGGCGATTCATCCGGAAATTGTCCAAACCTTGGGAATGGGTGAACAGCAATTGCAGGCATTGATCCGGAGGGAATCAGGAGTGTTCCGAATGGGACCACTGCACAAAACAAACGAAAGGTGTTTTGGAGTCGGGATTTCTAAACATAATCCGGAAATACAAGAAACGGATTTACCCCAAGATCGTAGATGGATGAAAAAAGCAAAAGAGTTGATCGATAAAAGCAACTGCTGGTACTTTCCGACTGCATGCGTATTCGTGAGAAACGGGCGGGTGGCATGTGAAGGAGTGTCTACCTCTTACAATCACTCGGAATGTAAAAAAATCCCCATGTCGTTTACGGACCTTAAGCTTAACGATGGCGAACGATTGATATTTTGTGATTCCCAGCATGCAGAACAGCAGGGGGTTTCGGCCGCAGCCGCCAGGGGAGTTAGCCTGGAAGGGACGACAATGTACCTGCAGAAATTTCCCTGCCGGCCCTGCATGCAAGCTTTAATAGGTGCAGGGGTAAAGCGAATGGTTTATGAGATCGGGTCGTACGGTTTGCCGGACTTGCCGCTACTGCTGAAAAACGGGATTGAGGTACAGAAATTGACACGGCAAGTTTAAAGGGCGACCGGTATCTTCATTGCAGGGTGGGCTTGATAATCGTGAAGCTGGAAATCTTCCACCCGGTGGTCGAAGATGGTGCCGGAGGGGGAATCAGATATAGTCACACGGGGTCTGGGGTAAGGTTTCCTTTTTAATAATTCTTTCATAGCGGGTATTTGGAATTCGTAGACGTGAGGAAGGTGAAAGTTTATTGCAAGTTCACCGGGCGGAAGACTCAATTCCTTGGCAAACATCATCAGCCAAAGCGCGTGTTGGGCAGTGTCGAAGGGAACGCCAACGCCTATATCGGCACTTCGCTGGTCATAACCCAGGTTGAGTTTTCCATCAAGGACGACAAAATGCAGATCCAATATGCAGGGCGCGACATCGACCACATTGGTGCAGTCGGGGTTCACCACGTCACCCAGGTTCCAATAACTGATAACTGCCTTTCTGGTCCGGGGATCCTTTTTAAGCATATCCAGTACCCGGACAAGCTGGTCGGTTTTTCCGGCAAAATTTCTTAACTGGTAGCCGTAAGTAGGACCGAGTTCTCCGTTTTTGTACCCCAATTTTTCTTCAGCCGCCTTAGCCCATTTTAGCCAGAGTTTGGAACCATAATTATTAAGCAGATCGTATGCATTTGTACTTCCGGACATGATCCACAATTTCTCAGCGACCAATGTGGGCCATGCCTGGCTCATATCCCGGGTAGTGATTAAAGGAAAACCATCTTCCAAGTTATAACGGACAGTACGAAAAAAAGCATCAATTGATTTTTCCGGTTTTTGGCTCTCACGGTATTTGCCATTAGTGAGTACATCTTCCACCAAGTCCAGATACTCAATCATGAAAGCATATTAAACGCAATAAAAGGAAATAGTCAAGGGATGTATAATCAGCTCCATGGCGGAGGATGAATAGATATGAGCAGAGAGCTGGAGTTTAATATTTACAGGCGAGCGATGGGGATAAGATGGCAAGATGATTTAAAACTCGTGGGGCAACTGACGGAAGATTTTTATTTTAAGCAAAAAAAACGTGGTATTAATATCCCGCAGCCTACGATCATTCTGGGAGCAGATTTGACAGAGTGGGAAATCAGAGCGAAGGGGTCTGCAATGATGAGTGCAAACAAGGTAAAAGCGTGGGGGATTAAGGTATAATTTGGGGATGGCGAAGCAAAAAAGGGACAAAACATTTGAATTGATCGAAAAAGAGACACAGCGGCAAAACGATACTTTGCAAATGATTCCCAGCGAAAATTACGCTTCAGCGGCCGTACGTGAAGCGATGGGAAGTGTATTTACGAATAAATATGCCGAGGGGTATCCGGGAAAGAGATATTACCAGGGAAACGAAGTAGTGGACGAATTGGAGAATCTTTGCCGTGAGAGTGGGAAGCCAGCATTACCGGTGAGTACCGCAAGACTGTGCATTATTTTCTGGACCAAAATGGGGAAGTAGATTGGGAGCAGCTGTACCGGCTGGCGCGGGAGCACAAACCCAAACTAATTTGGTCGGGAGGGACGGGTTACACCAGGATTTTCCAGTGGGAAAAATATGCCCGGATAGCAGATGAAATCGGGGCGTATTTTGTGGCGGACATTTCCCACATCGGCGGATTGGTTGCCGGAGGAGTTCATCCGTCACCTGTGCCGTTTGCGCATGTGAGAAAAGGGGAAGAAAAAAGATAGCGAGTTGGAGAGCAAGATAGACAAGGCTGTTTTTCCCGGAGTACAAGGAGGGCCGCATATGGAAAACATCGCCGCTTTGACCATAGCACTCACAGAAGCCAGCACTCCCGGGTTTGGAACATACGCCAAACAAATAGTGATAAATGCAAAAGCCCTGGCGACGTATTTATCATTTAACAATTATCATTTGATCGGCGGAGGGACGGAAAACCATATGATCTGGATTGATCTGACGAATAAGGGGATTGACGGATGGAGCGCGGCGTGGGCTTTGGAATACGCCGGGATAATTGCCAACAGACAGACAGTGCCGGGGGAGAAAAGATCCCCATATTATCCTTCCGGGCTGCGTCTGGGGACGCCGGCAGTAACGACCAGGGGAATGAAAGAGGGGGAAATGCTGTTGATAGCGCAGTGGATAAATAACGTTATATCCAATCTTCAATATTCAATGTCCAATAAATATAAAGATATCGGGAGCGATGATAAAAAGAAGGATCAGGTGGCCAGAAAACATTTTAAGCTGGAGATGAAAGAGGATAAGAAACTGCTTGAGACCGCGGGGGAAGTAAAGGAATTGTGCCGGAAGTTTCCTGTAAAATAGATGCATGGTAATAATCTTTGACGGGAGAACCTTTGCGGATAAAGTGTCGGAAAGCATCGGAATCAAGGTTAGAGGGTTGAAGCTGGTATCGATATTCGACCCGGATAATCCCGGGAGTGTGGCATATACAAAGATAAAAGAGAAAAAAGCGGGAGAACTCGGGGTAGATTTTGAAAAAATTCAAAAAACTAATGATAAAGAACTGATCAAAAATAAAATTCATGATCTAAATGCCGATAAAGATGTAAACGGGATAATCGTGCAGATGCCTCTGGGATTCGGGGATGAGGATATGGAAATTGCCGGAATTATAAGCCCGAAAAAGGATGTGGACGGACTCAATCCTTATTCCGGAGTGATGCCGGCAACGGTTCGCGCCGTCACGGAAATTTTAAATTCTATTAACGAGGCCCCAGATTCCAGACAAAAATTATGTGTCTTAGGAAATTTGGGAATGGTCGGCCGGAGAATGCAGGAAGAGCTGGAAAATACGGGCAAATACGATGTTGAGGGGATGGATAAAGAGGATTTTGATCCCGAAAAGATCCGGGAAGCGGACATCGTGATCAGCGCAACCGGACAGGCGGGACTTATAAAGCCAGAAATGGTGAAAGCGGGTGTAATTGCTATAGATGTAGGCTTCCCGGTGGGTGATTTCGACCCGGCAATTGCTCAAAAAGCGGCATTTTTTACCCCGGTCCCGGGAGGAGTGGGACCGGTGACGGTGGCGATGCTGTTTGCCAACCTGGCTGAACTTATTTCAAAGAGAATTAAAAACTGAGTAATGAATGAGTGGAGACATCAGATGCTGCCTGACAAACCTGAGGTAATAAACAAGCCTTCGAAGGAGAAAATGCCATTACGTGCAAAAATGACGGGGGCGGCGGTGTTTACGGTATTGATTTTGGCGGCTGCGGCGGCTAACGCTGTGGCATACATTATGTATGGACCGACGGGGAAGTAGTTGCGGTTATGAAGTAAATCCGGTAAAATAGATAAATTGCTCACACCCGTCTTTTCTCCTGATTACTTCCGACGGGTGGCGGTATAAGGAGAAAATATGCGCAGTATTTCATTGCAGGAACTTCTTGAGGCCGGGTGCCATTTTGGGCATCAGGTGAGGCGTTGGAATCCGAAGATGAAGAAATACGTTTTCGGAGAAAGAGATCACGTGCATATTTTTGACCTGGCGAAGACTAAAGAAGGGCTGGAAGACGCCTACAAATTTTTAAGGGACATCAGCAGTGAGGGGAAAAAAGTATTGTTTGTAGGGACAAAAAGGCAAGCCGCGGCCACAGTAAAGGCAGCAGCTAATAAAACAGGAATGCCCTTTATTACCAAACGCTGGATGGGAGGACTCTTAACTAATTTTTCACAAATTTCCAAAAGTATCCGCCGGCTCTCCGACCTTAAGTCCCAGCGTGAGACCGGTGAGCTGAAAAAGTATACCAAAAAGGAGCAGCTGCTGATTGACCGGGAGATTGAAAAGCTGGAAAAGTTTTTCGGGGGAGTTGCTGAAATGGACAAATTGCCGGACGCAGTATTTATCGTGGACACACACAGAGAAGATGTGGCGGTCCGCGAGGCCGTAAGAATGGGCGTACCGGTGGTGGGAATGGTAGACAGCAACGGAGATCCCGAAATAGTTGACTATGTGATACCCGTAAACGATGACGCAGTGAAGTCTATAGAACTGGTAGTGAATCTGATAACGGATGCTGTGGAGGAGGGAATAAAAAGAGGTAAAGAGGCTGAGGCGAAAAGCGATGGAACGGAAGTTCAGCCTAAGCTTAGGACCAAGACCAAGCCTAAGACCAAGAAAGTGGAAAAAAATGAAGTTTAATATTGAGGATATTAAAAAGTTACGCGAAGAAACGGGCGCCGGAGTGGCGGACTGCCGGGAAGCGCTGGAAGAAACGGCAGGCGACGTAAAAAAGGCGAAGGAACTGATCCGCAAAAAAGGCATCGAAAAAGCAGCCAGGAAGTCCGATAGGGAGGTCAAAGCGGGGATGGTATTTTCTTATATCCACCATACAGGGCGGGTAGGGGCGATGGCAGGGCTGGCCTGTGAGACGGATTTTGTGGCTAAGACGGAAGATTTTCAAAAACTGGGACGGGAGCTGGCTTTGCACATTGCCGCCAGCCGTCCGAAATCAGTTGAGGAGCTGATGAAACAGGAATATGTCCGTGACCCGGGTATCAGAATAGAGGAGCTGGTAAAAGAAGTCATCGGCAAGTTGGGGGAGAATATCCAGGTGACGGATTTTAAGGTGGTGGAGGTATAGATTTATGGAGATTTTGAAGGTATTTACCCGAAACAAAGAGCAGCGGAAGAAAGCTTTGGGGCAAGTTGCGGCATGGAACCGGTATCTGCAGGAATTGACTGAAGATTATCAAAAGAAGCGTTTGTGGGGAGTAAATTTCTCACGCGAAAGACAAATAAGAGGCCGGACGGCCATAAGGAAAGTATTTAGAATAAGAAGCGGCGAAGTGAAGAAAGAAATCCAGCTCTGGAGTCTGGAAGCAAAGAAGTGATAAGATAAGGTTATGGATTTGGATGAAGTAAAGTTGAAAATGGCCAAGGCAGTGGATTTTGTGAAGCAGGATCTGGCAACAATCAGGACCGGAAGAGCGAGCACTTCACTAGTCGAAAATATCATTATCAATGCCTATGGGGGGACAACGAAATTAAAAGTGGTCGAACTGGCCCAAGTGGCAGTACCGGACAGCCAGTCGATTACCGTGACACCTTATGACCAATCCATTATCGGCGATATCAGAAGGGATATTGAAGCCGCGAACGTGGGTTTTAATCCGGTGATAGACAACCAGGTGATCAGGATAAATGTCCCGCCCCTGACCGCCGAAAGAAGGATGGAGTATGTGAAGATGCTGCACCGCAGGCTGGAGGATGGCAGGGTAAAAGTGCGGCAGGTCCGCCATGAGGTAATGAGCGAGTACAAGAGAAGTGCGGAAGAGGGCAACCTAAACGAGGACGAGCGGGAACGGCAGGAAGATGAACTGCAAAAACTTACTGATGAAATGATGGAGAGAATCGAGGAAATAGGTAAAGCCAAAGAAGAAGAGCTGGTGACGATCTAAACCGGGGTAAGTGTTATTCTTTAAGGAGTGTTTGATAAGAGTATTTTAAAATGGCTGGTTTTGCTGTGTGTCTGGTTTGCCTTTTTTGTCAGCATCGGGGTGTACCGGGGCGGCTACCAAGGGTGGTATTTCGGAGTATGGTTGGGGACCCAGTTATTGTTCCCTGTCGTGACATGGATTTATGAGAAGACCATTTTCAAATTAAATTGGAAAAAAGTATTTACTGCTCTTCTGATATGCCTGCTGCCGGTACTGTTGAGAGAAACATTAGCCATCCCGGGGCGGATAAACGGGGATGATATTAATACAGCTTATTTTACGGTTATCACCGACTGGAGAAGCATAAATATGTTTTCCGGGATTCCCGCCGATAAGCTGAAATGGGTGTCGCAGTTTCCAGTGCCTTTTTTCCTGTTCCAGAAAATATTTTTCAATGTGTTTGGGGAAAATTTTGACACGGTACGACGATCAGTACTGCCGTATGTCTATATTGTTTCTCTGGGAGTGTATTATATTGCGGATAAATGGTGGGGGTGGAAAGCGGCAGTCGCAGCGGTGGTGTTTTATGCGTTTCTAGCCCCGAGCATGTATCTGGAGACTTTAGGCCTGCATTTTGTTTCGAGCACGGCAATTTTTACAGTATTTGCAGCATGCGTCGTGGCCTTTTTGTACAAACCGGATCGAACTACCGCTGCCGCCGCCGGTCTGGCGGCAGGCTGGTGTTATTTATTTTATATTACTTCCTATATTGCTCTCGGGGTGTTGGGTGTGGCCTGGCTGGCTGTAGCTGTGAAGAATCCCCGCGACGGTTTCAGGCTGTTTATTTGGAGTACTATCGGGGCAATGCTTGTCCTGGGCCCGTTTGTCGGATACGCACTGGGCGTGGACAATTATTTCGGTGTGCGGATGGGGCAGGTAAAGTTTGTGCCCTCCGAAGCAATATCACCCGCCCGGTCGAGACTGATGCATCTTAAGGCAACCATAAGGTCGATGTATACTCCGGGGATCGGCGGGGCGGGGGGTTACAACTTCGGTGGTCAGGCTTTTTTGGAGCCGGTAAGCCTGGCCCTGCTGTCTACCGGGCTGATACTGGTTCTTTACCGGACCCGGGGAGGTTTTTTTGTACCAGTGACTCTTCTGGGGGCATTTACGGCAGCAGCAGTTTCAGCCTGGCCGCCGGCATTCCACAGGATGTCTCTGGGATTTCCGGCGCTGGCATTGGCGATGGCAGCATCAGTTCATCATCAAAAAAAGCTGCTTTTGAATGCGGGGTGGTGGTGGGCAGTGGCGGTAATTTTGACATACACTGCAGCTAACCTTGATTTATGGAAAAAAATGGCTTATGAAACCGGGGTGAACCACGATATATCGCTGGCCCGTCACCTGACGGAAAATTTCCCCGACAGAACCATCCGGATGGCAGCTTTTCCGGGGTACGTCTTTGAAAGGATGTACCGTTTTTTTCCGGGTAGCAACCGGCCAATTCTGGAAACGGATTATCATGCGAATTTGTTAAACAGATTCACCCCGGACGAAAAGTATGTGTATGCCATGATTTACGCTGAAGAATTCGGTCCGAAGTTTCAGGCAATGGACCCGGTAGGGAAACTATACAGGTATTCAGATGTGTACAGTATATTCGCCAATTGATAAGACTGCCTTTTAACGTTTGAAGGTCTTGAGACCCGGGAAAAGCAGACCCGTACCGCACAAAGCCAGCAACAACTCCCACGTGTCGCGTGCGTCGGTAAAAGGCTGAAAATCACCGGGGTCGGATAAATAATTTGCGGCGGCCAGAGAGACTAATGCACCCAAAAGATACGCCAAGCCCTTTAGCCTTTCAATTTGATTTGGTGGGATTTTTGGTGCTTCTGGTTTTTCGGGTGACACACGTGGAATTATAGGTCCAGATTGATGGATTTACTAGGAGTGTATAATATATGGCATGTCTACTGAAATCAGAAGCGGAGATGTCCGGTTTGACAAGCTGCTGCATAAAAACAACAGGCCGGAATATAAGAAATATTCATTAATCGGGTTAGCATTACTTGCGGCGGGTTTAATTGCCAGTGTGCTTATTTATCCCGGAAGTTGGTAAACTTTCCCAAGTTTACGGTCTAAATTAAAAAGATGCCGACGTGGCTGATTTTTATCATTTTATTGTCTATTCTGGTACTGGTCCACGAACTGGGCCATTTCCTGGCCGCCAGAATATTGGGGATTAAGGTAGAAGAGTTTGCACTCGGGCTGCCTTTTACCAAACCGCTGGTAAAAATACAAAGGGGAGAGATCCAGTACGCAGTATACCCTGTTTTTTTCGGCGGTTTCGTAAAGCTTTACGGAGAAGATAAGGAACCGGAGGGGGTCAAGGCGGATAAAAAAGATATCGGCCGTGATTTCTGGAGCAGGGGAAAAAAACAACGCATTGTGGTGATAGCGGCCGGAGTAGTAATGAATGTGGTATTGGCGGTGGGGGGATTTGTTTTGCTTTATTCCGTAGTGGGGGTGCCGCGTAAAACCATACAAAAAGTAACTGTAGCCGGGGTGGAAATGGATTCTCCTGCACAGGAGGCTGGGATAACAGAAAACGACCGTGAATCTGACTTTGGAAAGAGGCAGCGGCACCCCACTATTTGAGGGAATTGTGGAAGGAGAGATTCAAAGGCAAATATTAAGCGTTGTCCCCCGTAAGAATCCTCCGGAGGGAAAAGGGGCACTGGGAGTGATGATTTCAGCCTATCCGTATCTGACTACAGAGAAATGTTCAATGACCAATGTCCAATGTTCTATAGGCGCATTGGAGCAAGGATTTAAAAGTACAAAAATTTGGATAGATCGTGTATTTGAAGGCTTGAGAGGCATAGGCGGGAGCCTGGTACGGGGGAAAGCGCCGGAAGGGGTATCCGGACCTTTCGGTATTTATCAGCTGACCGACACGGTAGCGGCTTACGGCTGGCTGCCGATACTGGAGCTTCTGGCTATTCTGTCCATCAACCTGGCGGTTTTTAATATCCTGCCAATACCGGCACTGGATGGGGGAAGAATGTTTTTTGTCGGACTGGAGTGGCTGATGCAAAAGAGAATTCCTGCAGAAACAGAGCAAAAAATAAATTCCTGGGGAATGGCGTTTCTGATTACACTGATGGTACTGGTATCCCTTCAGGATGTGATCCGGCTAGGGGTAATGGAAAGAATTTTTTAAGCTTGATTGCCGGTTATTTTACGACAGCTGATCGTTTTCGGGATAGGTAATTCGGGAAAGTCGCGACGATATTGATCGAGAATGCACGGCCCTTTCGGCCAAGTGCATTTGTATTTGGGTTTATCACAAGAAACAGGCTTTTTTTCAGGAAAATGTTTTTGCGGATCCGCGCCGTTACCGTTCAACGATTCTGTCATTACCGGATTATATAATCAACATCGCGTCACCGAAGGAGTAAAAGCGGTAATTGCGCTTAATAGCAGTTTGGTAGGCACGGCTGATTATGTCTGAAGAAGCGAAGGCCGAGACAAGCATAAGGAGACTCGAACCGGGTAGGTGAAAATTGGTAATCAGACCGTCTACGAATTTGAAGCGGTAGGGGGATTTTATAAAGATATCTGTTTGGCCGGAATCGGGACTGAGGTTTCCTGAAGTGCTTGACAATGTTTCCAGTACACGGGTTGTCGTGGTACCGACGGCGATAATCCGGCGGCCGGACGATTTGGCCTGACTGAGGCGACGGGCAGTATCTTTTTTTAATAAAAATTGTTCTGAATGCAGTCTCCCTTCTGCAATTTGCTGCACAGTAGGAGGCTTGAAAGTACCGAGGCCGACATGAAGAGTAAGGAATTCCAATTCAATACCATTATTTTTCAGGAGGGAGAGAAGGCGGGGGGTAAAATGCAGTCCGGCTGTGGGAGCGGCGGCGGAACCCTTATTTCTGGCATAAACAGTCTGGTAGCGGCGGCGCAGGATTTTTTCCGGGGCCGAATCGGGAATATAGGGTGGTAAAGGGGTATGTCCGTATTTCGTTATAAGTTTTTCGTCATTTGAAGATAGTTTAAGAATTTCGGAATCTATGATATTTGCCCAGAAATCCGGGGAAATAATAACTTTATGGCCGGATTTGAAGCCGGGGCGGGAAATATATTTCCAATTACCGTCCGGCAGCCGGTGAAGAAGCAGGATCTCGACTTTACCGCCGGTCGGTTTGCGGCCGATGAGACGGGCGGGAAATACGGCGGAATCATTGAAAACCAGGACGTCGCCAGCGGTAAGCAGGGACGGTAAATCCCGGAATATGTGGTGGGAGAGGGCTCCGGTGCGGCTATCTATAGACATCAGGCGTGAGGAATCACGGGGATTGGAGGGGGAAATGGCAATCAGCTCCTGAGGAAGAGTAAATGTATGTGGTTCGTGCTTGTAATGAATATTATTCCTAACACGAGTTGTAGTTATAAAAATACGGTCGTGAAAGTTGGCTAATGGAGGGTTTATCCAGTTTTACCTATTCGGCTGAGAGCGACGGCCACCGCTTTATTGATTTTATTTAGCTCTTCTTCAGACAAGCACAATAGTTTCTTAAGCTGTGCATCATTACGAAAAAGCAGCTGGCCGGGCGTAAAGGGGCTGTCTCCATGATACATTTTCCTATAAGCGACAGAGAATTCTTTAAGGCAGGTTCCTCTTTGTTCTTTGGAAATTAATGAAATACTCTGTGAGGTCATTAAGAAAGTCCGAAAATCTTCTGCGTAAGAAGTGCAGCAAGGATATTATAGTCTATTCAGGGCTTTTAATCAATGGGATTTTGGGTATAATACTGTTATGCCGGAAAAGAAACCCAGACGGGATTTTGAAGGGCGAAAGCGTGTGGACGAGAAGGGTAAAACCCACTTTATCTCTCAGGAATGGGGGAATTTTTTAGCCGAATTGAAACAAAGGGCTAATAATGTCCGGGACTACGAGGCAGATAACAAATTGCCATTGGAGTTTGCCGAAAGGATCGCAATTTCGGAACCGGGAATAGAAGGGGTCGAAAAAGAGTCGGCACTTAGGGCTATTTGGACAGAAATAAATCGGGCCAAAGAAAAAATGTCGCCCCGACAGTCAGAAGTCATAGATTTGTTGTTTGAAGGGAAAAATAATTTCGAAATTGCCGTGGAATTGGGAATTACCGTAGACTTGGTAAAAATAGCCAGGGATGGAGCAATTCGCAGACTGAGATACAAAAATCCCAGATACCGGATAATTACGAGGATGGTTGCCGAATTATTTGATTGAACTGATATATTCGACGGTACGGATCATCATCCGCAGATTATGGATTGAAGCCAGGCGGTAATACAGCAATTCCCGGGATTTAAAAAGATGATGCAGGTAAGCCCGGGTAAACTGGCCACAGGCAGAACAGTCGCAGTCTTTGTCGATCGGGTTTGTATCGAGGCGGAATTTGTTCTGGCTGATATCGATGCGTTCATTGGGAGACTGCATGTTGTACAGCAGACCAGCCCTGGCAAGACGGGTGGGGGCAACACAGTCAAACATATCCGCACCGGCGACTATCACGGATTTGAGATCGGAGGGACGGACGCCTACCCCCATGGCATATAGCGGTTTATCTTTAGGCAGAAGCTCCCTTACGGCAGCGATGGCGTCCGCAGTCTGCCGGGGGTCTGAACCGATAACCGCGCCGCCGATGGCAACCCCGGGGAGATTTTGGGAGATGACAAATTCTGCAGACTGTTTTAAGAGGTCAGGGAATTCTCCGCCCTGGATGATGCCAAAAAGAGCGGGTGTACCACCCTCTTTAATTCCCCCTCCTAGTTTAGGAGGGGGAAAGGAGGTGGTATAAAGACGGCGCCATTCTTTTATACATCTGACAAGCCAGTCGTGTGTGCGGCGGACGGCTGTTTCGGCACGCTTGTAGTCAGCCCCGGCGGGGACTGAGTCGTCGAAGGCCATGATTATATCCGCCCCGATTTGGAGCTGGGAACGAATAGCCAGTTCGGGAGTAAGAAAATGCAGGGTACCGCCATCCAGATGGGAACGGAATTCCACTCCATCTTGCGTGATTTTTGCCAAAGCGATATCTGCCTTACCTAAAGACTGGACCTGAAAACCTCCGGAGTCGGTGAGGACGGGAAGGGTCCAATTCATAAATTTGTGGATACCCCCCAAAGCAGCTATAGATTCTGACCCCGGCCTTAAATAAAGGTGGTAGTTGTTGACCAGAATGATCTGTGCCCCCACTGATTCCAGATCCAGGGGTGAAAGGGATTTAACGGTGGCAGCGGTCCCTACGGGCATGAATACCGGAGTAGAAATCTGCCCGTGGGGAGTAGTAATTTGTCCCGTGCGCCCGAAACCTTTGAGGGCGCCGGTATCACTAAATTCAATCACCGATCGATTTTACGATAAAGGCCGATCGGATTATACACAAGTTGTCATCTTGACGGTAAAGCGGGTTTTATGGTTTACTGGTAATGGATGAAAAATTGGGTGTTAGTGTTGGTACTGGCTTTGATACTGGCGGCGCCTATCTGGGTGCAGGCAAGTATGACGGCAACGGGGACAGGGAGTATTCAGCAGCGGCAGTTGAGACAGGAATGGCAGCAGAAAAGGGAGGAAAGCCGGGCGGAATTCCGGTTGAAGCTGACGGAAATCAAGGACGAGCGACGGAAAAATATTTTGGCAAGACTCAATGAGAGAGTATGTGAAATAAATAAAAACCGGATGGAAAATATGGACCGCCACCTGGACAAAATGGACAGTATTCTGGATAGAGTGGTGACGAGGACGTCCATAGCCAAAAGTGAGGGATTGGATACCGGGAGCGCAGAACAGGCTGCCAAAAACGCACGGGACAAAGTAACCGAAGCGAGAACGGCAGTGGATGTGCAGGCGGAAAAACCATGCGATCTGATGATATCCGGGAGTGAAAAAAACCTGGGAGGAGAAGTTTCCGGGTTGATCCGAAGGTTCAGACAAGATGTTGCCGGAGTGCAGGACAAAGTCGTCTCAGCCAGGAAAGCCGTGTCTTTTGCCATCCAGTCGCTGGCCAGAATAGTGGGAGAGAAAATTGCTCCCAGCAAAACACCTACCCCAAATCCATAAACTATGAGTACAAAACGCAAAATCGATTCATTATTTCTGGCAGCAGGCGCGGTAATTTTTGCCGCCGCGGCGGTCGTACTTGTTTTCAAACAGGATCTTTTTAATCAGACGGATAAGATGGTGCAGACAGAAAATACCTCGGTGGAAGCCAAATATGAAAGCGTTAATGATTTGGTTCAGGAGCTGAGACAAACAGAGGATGATGGAGGAGAGAGTGAATTGTCGGAACTTGAAAAAGAAGCTTCGGGGCTATAATAAGCCCTTTTTTCGGCTTGTCTTCGGGTGGGGATACAAAGTATAATCTCTGATTGTATATATGGATAGATGTATATTTTGTAAAATTGCCAATGGTACAGAAGAAGCCCAGGTAATTTACGAGGACGAAAAACACCTGGGGTTTCTGGATATTTTTCCGGTGGTTCCCGGCCAAGTTATATTAATTACCCGCAGTCATGAGCCATCAAACGTTTTTGAATTGCCTGATGAAAAACTATGCGCATTGTTTCTGGCGGCAAAAAGAGCAACAGGTAAGATCAGCCGGGGACTGGGTGTGGAGAGAGTGATTCAAGCAATGGAAGGGTTTGGCGTAGACCATGCGCACATTAAGCTGTACCCCGCAGTCAATCTGGCCGAGGGAGGATTGATACCGGTCGGGCACAGAGCCGATAAAATAGAGTTAGAAGAAGTCGCTTTAAAAATAAGAAGGGGGGGATGATGTACAATGCCGACTGTAGTACGCAAAAAACCAGGGCAATCGGAAGACAAACTGATTGCTGATTTCAGAAAAAAAGTCCTTTCTGACGATGTCCTGCTGGAACTTAAAAAGCGGGAATATTACCGCAAGCCGTCCCTGGTAAAACAGGAGAAAATTAAAGAGAGACGGAAAACATTCCGCAAACGGAGTTACTGATGCTGACTGACCGGATAAAATCAGATATGACTGCCGCGCTTAAGACGGGGGATGCCCCGCGGCTTCTGGTCTTAAGAATGTTGGTGTCGGAAATAGGATATAAACAAATCGAACTGCAGAGAGAATTAAGGGACGAAGATGTAATTTCAGTAATCCAGAGAGAAGTAAAAAAGCGCAGAGAAGCAATTGTATCCTACCGGGAAGGCGACAGGGAAGATCAGGCGCTGACAGAGGAAAAAGAGCTGGAAATACTTTTGGGGTATTTACCCGCGCAGATGGGAGAAGGAGAAGTAAGGGAAGAAATTAACAAAGTGTTAGAGCGGCTGAGCACTGAAGAGAAGTCCGATTTCGGGAAGGCGGACAGAAATTGTAATTTCTCTGGTGGACGAAGCAGAAATGAAAAAACTGCATAAACAGTATATGGAAACAGATGAAACGACTGATGTATTGTCATTTCCTTTGGAATTTGACCGGGTTTATCCCGACGGAATTACCAGATTGGGGGACATAGCGGTCTGCGTACCTGTAGCCGAACGTCAGGCACGAGAAAACGGGCGCAGTATTCAGGAGGAAATTAATTTCCTGGTCCGTCACGGAGCAATGCACCTTCTGGGAGTGCATCACGAATAAAACGGGCAGTTTCAATCACGATTATTACATAAAATTGATACAAGACTAACAGGTTTATTATTGCATTAATCCATGGCAAAGACGAAAGACATAGGAAATAAAGAAGAATTCAAGATCGCGGCCAGGGTTTACAGGCTGCTTGCGAATCCCAAGAGGCTGGAAATACTCAAGAATTTGAAAGAAGGCGAATTGGGTGTAAACGATCTGTCCGGAAAGGTAGGGGTGCGGAAAGCAAACATGTCCCAGCACTTGGCGCTATTGAGAAGTGCCGGCATAGTAAATGTCCGGCATTCAGGTGTGAACCGCTATTACAGCCTGGTCAAACCGCAAATCCTGGACGGATTCGACACGATTATCGGGCTAAATGGACGAAATAAGTAATAAATCGGACTTTTTTGCAACAGGCCTGGTATAACGCTCCCGGGTACCATATAACGCATTTTTGCGCGCTTAATGAATAAGATTTAGTTACATTTGCCAATGGCAAAATTAAAGATTATAAGAGGAATATGACACTGTATTTAAAGTACCGGCCGCAACAAGTTTCTGAACTGGATCTGACATCCGTGAGGGAAGCCATGACTAAATACCTGGAATCTTTTTTTAAAGACGGCAATCTGCCTCATGCCTGGCTTTTTTCCGGACCCAGGGGTTTGGGGAAAACCAGTGCGGCGCGGATACTGGCGAAGGCCATAAATTGCCAGGGACCCGGAGGCAAAGATACAAAGGCTAAAGGAGATTTTGAACCGTGCAATGAATGTGAAATGTGTATTGCCGTGACTTCCGGTGCGGCGGTGGATATTATGGAAATTGACGCGGCTTCCAACCGGGGAATAGACGATATCAGAGAATTGAGGGAAAAAGTCCGATTGGCACCGATGAAAGCGAAATATAAAGTGTACATCATAGACGAGGTGCACATGCTTACCTCCGAAGCGGCAAATGCGCTTTTAAAGACATTGGAGGAACCACCCGGAAACACAATTTTCGTGCTATGCACGACCGAACCCGACCGGCTGCCGGAAACAGTGATATCCAGATGCACGCGAATAAGTTTTAAAAAGGCGACCCTGGAAGATATTGTTTCAAAGCTGGAACGGGTGGCGAAAGCGGAAAAAATCGAGGCGGACAAACAGGCTCTGGAGATATTGGCAAAAGCGGGCGACGGCAGTTTCCGGGATGCGATCAAGCTTTTGGAGCAGGCGGGATTGCAGTCCGGAAAGCTGGATAAAGCGGGAGCAGAAAAAGTGCTGGGGATGAATACACAGTTATCTGCTGACAGGTTCCTGGAATTGGTATATGCGGGTGATGCACAAAAGGCATTGGAATTTGTAGGCCAGATGGTAGAGGAAGGGATTAACCTGCGTAGGTTTATTGAACGAGGGGTAGAATTACTGAGGGAAAGATTGCTGGATGATATTAGCAACGGCCGGATATTGGGATTAATTGAGGGGCTGGAGAAGGCATATGAGAGGACAAAAACAACTGCTGTACCGCAGCTGCCTCTGGAAATATTTATTATTGAGAATTCAAAAACTCAAGCCTCAAAACCAGCAGAGGTGATCGTAGAAAAAAAGACAGAGAAGACGCAGAAGACAGAATCGGCAAAACCTTCGGAAGAGGTGAAATATGAGCTGGGGGAGATGCAGGACAAATGGGCGGAGGTAATGAAAGCCGTAAGACCGAAAAACCATTCGGTGGAGGCACTGCTGCGGTCCACTAAACCATTGGGTTTTGACGGGAGGTCTCTGACGCTTGAGGTGTTTTATAAATTTCACAAAGACAAGCTGGAATCTGAAAAATGCCGGAGAATTGTGGAAGTAGCAGTGGGAGAAGTCATGGGAGTAGACGGGGTCAAATTGTTTTTCAAACTGGGTGAGAAACCCGCCCGAACATCCAAAGTGGAAAACATTACTGCCGAAGGTGTGGATGAAGATATAATAAAAGCTGCTGAAGATATTTTTAAAGCAGAAGCTGTCTGAGTAGTTTTTTTGTGGCGCGCCACGCCGATGATCGCGCGATACTGGAGATGGATACACAGGCTTAATTACTTGACAGTGATTACAATATTTATTCATTCATGGAACTTGGGTTCTGACACCCGGAACTGGCCGATGGCAGGAATTTACTATGCAACACCACTGATAATTGCAACAGCCGCCGGGTATAAAATCTATAACAGCTTTAGTCGGGAAAAAAGAATTCCGGCAAGCCTTACAAAAAACTAACGGTTGTAATTTGGGGCAGATGTAGTATATTTTGCATATGGGTATCGGAGACGCATTCGGAAAACTGGGAGATTTGAACAAGCTGCGCCAGCAGGCGATGCAGATGCAGAAGAATCTGGCGGGCCAGCAAATTACCGTGGAAGAAAATGGTGTGAGGGTGGTGATCTCCGGCGATCAGAGAATACTTGAACTGTCCATCCAGGGATTATCTAATGACGTCTTAAACGATGTCCTGAATAAAGCCATCCGCAAAAGCCAGGAGCTGGCGGCCAAAGAGTTGATGAATGTCTCTGGCGGTATGGGGGGACTGATGGGCGGCGGGGGACAACCAACAGGTTCGGATCAGTAATGAGAGTAGCCAAGGCGGTGGTCAATTTAATTGAGGCTTTTGAGAGACTGCCTGGGATAGGTCCCAAGACTGCCGCGCGTTTGACGTACTATTTATTGCATGTACCGCAAGAGGAACTGGAGAAATTCGCGGGGGCGCTCACCCATCTGAAAAAAGATACGAAGGAGTGCAGTGTGTGCCACAATATCGCCGAAACTGACCCTTGTGAAATTTGTTTGGACAGAGGCAGGGAAAAGAATGTTATTTGCGTTGTGGAACAACCTCTGGATGTAGTAGCTATGGAGAGGGGAAACAGATATAAGGGGGTATACCATGTCCTGCACGGTGTGATAGACCCGATGCATAATATCGGTCCGGAAGAGATCAAGATCGGAGAGTTGATCCAACGATTGAGCGATAAAGAGATCAGGGAGGTGATTTTGGCGCTGAATCCTAATATGGAGGGAGAGGCGACATGTTTATACATAAACAGGCAGATACGAAACTTGAATGCTGAAGTACCAAAGGTGACAAGACTGGCGCACGGGCTACCCGTAGGAGCGGATATCGAGTATGCTGATGAGGTTACATTGACGCGGGCGCTGGAAGGCAGGAGAGATTATTGAGACATTTAAGCATTTATCATTTAATTCAACTATTTAATTACTAATTAATTATTTATGCAGAAGAATCCATGGGGGAATAATTCCGGCTTTGAGCAGGTGAAGCAAGCCGCGTCAAGCGCGGCGGCAGTCGTTGTAAAAGATGTAAAAGAAGCGGTGATGCCGCCCAGCGCCCAGGCGACAATAGAGCAGGGTAAGAGCACGAAACAAACTACTCAAAAACCTAAAGACGACAAACAGCAGCAGCTGGTAGCACAGACCCGGCAGAACCTAGCGAAAATTAACGAAGAAATAAAAAGAGCCAGAGAGATAAGGGAAAGAAGATATCAGGAAAAAGAGAAAAAGGAAAATGAAGCCAAGCAGGTAGAAGCAGTAAAAAAAGAAGAAAAGAAGAAAGGCCCAAATGTCCTGGAAAGGATGCTTAAAGGCCGGAAGGGATCCAGGGAAGGTATTCAAAGGACAGGGGGTTAGTCAATTTGAAATTTACAATTTTAAGTTATAAAATAGTGACAGTTGTGAGAAAACTTATTAATGTTTGTTGTCTTTTAGGGCTGGGGTAGTCCGCCTTTGGCGTGATCCTCCGGCAGTCACCCGCTTGTAAGCGGGTTTTTTAATTGAATGAAACTCAAATTTTTTTTGTTTGACAGCGCCAGTTATAAATTGGGGGATGAGTATGGCAATGAAGTACTGATGGCGGTGGATTACGCAGTGGGCGAATATAAAATAAAGCCCTTAAAAGAAAAAAATAAATTTTTCGCAAAAACCTTGAAAAAAAGAGCGGGAGAAATCGCTGCAGACTTATTGAAAAGGAAACACAGAGTTAATTTTTCTGATAGGATTAAGGTGTGAGAATCTACAATTCTTTAACCCGGCAGATTGAGGAATTTGAACCGCTTGCGGAGGGGAAAGCGGGGATGTATACATGCGGGCCTACTGTATACGATTACGCGCATATCGGCCATGCCCGCAAATACGTATATGACGATCTTTTGCGGCGTGTGCTTTCGGCCAACGGACTGGAAGTGATGCATGTGCAAAACGTAACGGATGTGGGGCATCTGGTATCCGACGCGGATGAAGGGGAGGACAAACTGGAGAAAGGCGCCAGGGAAATGAAACGGACCGTCTGGGAGGCAGCTGAGTTTTTTACGCGTGATTTTTATAAGATGGCCGATTCCATGAATATCCTGCGGCCTACCATTACCGCCCGGGCTACAGATCATATTAAAGAACAGACAGACCTGATACAAAAGCTGGTGCAAAAAGGGTTTGCTTATGAGACGCCGGAGGCAGTGTATTTTGATGTGGGAAAATTTCCCCGGTACGGTCTGCTTTTCGGACAAAAACTGGCGGATAAACAGGTAGCAGTGCGGGAGGAAGTGAAAACCGGGGAGCACAAAAGACACCCTGCGGATTTTGCCCTGTGGTTTAAGCGGGTGGGGCGGTTTGCCGACCACCAGATGCATTGGGAATCACCCTGGGGAGACGGATTCCCCGGTTGGCATATCGAGTGTTCGGCTATGTCTATGAAATATCTGGGTGAGTCATTTGATATACATACCGGAGGAGAAGACCATCTGCCGGTGCACCACCCCAACGAAATTGCCCAAGCGGAAGCAGCAACAGGTAAGCTTCTGGCAAGATATTGGGTACACCACGCGTTTTTACTCATAGACGGACAGAAAATGTCTAAAAGTCTGGGTAATTATTACCGAGTGGAAGATGTGGCCGAGAAGGGATTTGACCCCATGGCCCTGAGGTATCTGTACCTGACTGCGCATTACCGCAGCCCCCAAAATTTTACCTGGTCTGCTTTGGCGGCGGCGCAGACAGCTTATGACAAACTTAACAAGTTTGTCAAAGATTCAGGATCAAACCCGCCTGCCGGACGGGCAGGGATTCAGGATATAAGAATTCAGTTATCAAAGGAGAAGGCGAAAAAGCTGGACCAATACAGACTGCGGTTTGAAGAAGCCGTAAACAATGACCTGCAGTTTCCCCGGGCTTTGGCGGTCATGTGGGAAATGATGAAAAGCAATATACCGGATTACGACAAGGCGGATGCATTGCGGGACTGGGATGAAATTTTGGGTTTGAGACTGGGGGCATTGAAGAGTGAGGAGGTGCAAATCCCTGAACAAATAAGGGAGATGTCCCAGAAGCGGGAGATACTGCGCCGGGACGGGAAATTCGTGGAAGCGGATGAATTGAGGGTAGAGATGGAGAAGTTAGGATGGGGGATTGAAGACGCTGCCAAGGGATCCAGGATAGTCAAGTTAAAGCATATTTAACAATTTAACATTTATCATTTAACATTTAGTTTAGACATTTAATATTTATGAATTGGCAAAAGAAGTTGGCTTGGGGAATTTTAATTATTGATTTATTGGCGGTGAATGCAGGAGTGGGACACCTTGTATATAAATCCCAAGCACCAAGCACCAATAATCAAATAATTACCAATAACCAGGAGGAGAAGGGGTGCGGAGAGGAGTGCCTGGCCGCCGTCAGGGAGGCAGTTGACAATTATCAATTGTCAATCGTCAATTTAAGTGCAACCATCACCGGTACAGTAATTCCGACGGTGAAACCGACTGCCAAGCCGGCGGCCCAACAGGCAGTGACGGCGACAAATCCAAAGATCAGGAGCGTACAGTATGTGACTATACCCGGAAACGGCAGCACGGTGACTAACGGCTGGACGGTACTTAGCGGGACGGAATTTTATTTTGACTTGGGTGATTATCCCGGTTTGAAAGAGATATATTTTGAAGCGAACTTGAAACTTTTTAACGGCAATGGGATAGCCTATGCGCGGTTGTACGATTCGACTCACGGGATCGGGGTGCAGGGGAGCGAAGTGCAGACTAGTTCCCAGGCAAACACGGTGGTAGAATCCGGAAAATTGTCTTTCTGGGGAGGAAAGAACCTAATAAAAGTGCAGTCCAGGAGTCTGACGGCGGATACGGCAGTTTACAATTCGGGAAGGCTGAGGATCGTGATGGAGAATTGATATTTTACATTTGCATTTGGCATTTAACCTTTATCCGGGTGGTAAAATAAGTGTATGATTTCTGCAGTAATTTTTGACTTGGACGGGACGGTATTGGATAACGAACACATCTGGGAAGAAGTCTTTGCCCAAGTGGTAAACAGCTACCACCTGGAAACCAATAAATTGCTAAGACAGCCGAACGGGTGGCTGCATGAGCCTGGGATTGGCCTGGTACCGAATTTCAGGCAGTTGGAGCCGGATATCCAAAAAGCCGAAAAACTGGCCCGGGAGACCAGACAGCTATATAAGCAAAGAATTGGGGAGGTGAAACTGGCAAAGGGAGTGGAAGAGACAGCGGCGCTGGCCAAAAGACTTGGCTGGCTGACAGCACTTTCCACGGCCAGCATCTGGGAGACGGTAGAGGAGGAACTGGAGGCGACAGAAATGTACCTGGCTTTCGATGTGACCACAACGGGCGAGGAAATTATTGCCAACAAACCCGATCCGGAAATTTATCTGCTGACCGCCTATAAGCTGGGCGTGGATCCGGCGGAGTGCATTGTGATAGAAGACGCTTTAGCGGGTGTACGGGCTGGAAAAGAAGCCGGGATGACATGCATCGGGATGGTTTCGGGATATGCGCCGGAAAAAATGTTGACCGGGGCAGGGGCCGGCTGGGCGGTACAGGACATGCGGCAGGCTGCAGGAGTCTTGTCGGATCTGAGCAGGGTCGGGAGGACAAGTACTTGACAGGGGGGGTACAAGTGTTGCTAAACTATAATCTGATACATGAATGGAATAGCGAAAACTTCATTGATAATATGGTTGGGCGGATTGGTATTGCTGACGATAGTCGCAGCCCTGTTTTTCAAGACATACCTTAATAAAAATAAATCACAGTCTGAGAAGCAGACTGTCGGACAGACGGCAGGGGGTCCGAGCAAAGGACAAATCGGATACAGCGAGCCGGAGTCCAAAATATCTGCCGGGACAAAAGAACTGGCAAAAGGCAAGTTCCTAAAAGTTGAGGAGGACAAGATTTTTTACGATGAAAACGGCATTACGGTAGGCCAACCCCTGACGACGGAGGTAGTAATATCCTGCACAGCACAGGATCTGACTCTGGCTGAGGAGCTGGATTTTGACATGGTTTCCCGTAATCATGTATCGACTCCTGCACAGGTGGGAGAAAGGGTACCTGCCGGGGAACCGGTAATGATTCTGGCCAACCTGGATAAAGGGCAGTACCGATCGCATACAGTGGTAATGAGTGAAAGCAAATGTAATTTCTAAAGGGATACAGTAATCGGATAGCGGGGGAATAAAAAGTTAACGACATTAAGCCTGTAATAAGACGTTTTTACGTTGACAGCGAGATGTAGTGGTGGTACAATAGTTTTTTAGTGACTGGAAATATATCGGAACGCAGCATTTTTTCGATGCGGTTTACCGCCGCAGTTTAATAATTACCCCGCCAAGGCGGGGTTTTTTCTTGGAAAAATGAAAGAAAAACTGTGGAACAAGCTACCAGAAAAGGTAAGAAAAGCAATTTTAATTGCTGAAGGATTGTTGGTTATTAGTTTCCTGGCTGCCTGCCAGGCACAAGGCGAGGGACCTGTTCAGGTGCTGGTCGTGCCTGAAGGAAACGGGGGGCGGCAGTCCGAATTTGGTCAATTTGACTCACGGAATTCCAATGGCGTGGAGGGGGCGGGAGAAATTTTAGAGACAATCCGGCAAGGTTGTCAGGACAAATCCGGAGCAACCTCCATAGATCCCAGGGTAGTAATGGGAAAAATTGACGGTAGTCAATTTACTGATGCTTTGTGTAAAACGGAAAAGGGAGCCTTTATGCTGGTCAGATCCAAAAACTCCGGCAACGGACCTGAGGGTGAGCAAGTTAACCAGTATCTGGAGGCGAAATTTAAATTCGATTCCGAGGATCCCAATAAAATAGAGGAGGTAATTTGGAGTTATATGAAAGCTGGCGGAGGGAGAGAAGTGGTGGCTGAGTATAATCCTGAAAGTAATATTGCAACCTGGAATTTTAAAGGGGCGAGTATGGATTTTGTGCCGCAGAGCGACGATATTTTTCAAGACTGGCTCGGGGGAAGCGGCGTGGCTCAGGCGGCGGAACCGGCAGCGACGGAAGTACCTTTGCCCACTCCGGTACCCACGGAAATACCGGTACTCTTGCCGGACATTAGTGTCCGACCGGAGAACCCGTACACGGTGGAATATGCCAACGGAGTAACTTTGGAGCAAGTGAGAAATTGGGATAAGGGAAAACAGCTGGAAAATGCACCCCGGTTGGACCCTTCGTGGTTTTTTGGTATGGAAAAAACCGGAAGCCTGGAAGCAAAAGCAGTCTTACAAGTGGCGGATTTCAATAAGATAATGTATTACGATCCCGAAGATAAGCTGCAAATGTGGGTGGATATGGAAACAGGTCAGGTGGAACATGTTTTTATTAGTGAAGCGGAGGAAAACGGAATGAAGGTGACTGTATATGTTCCCACAGACAACAGCCTGACAAATAAAGAAAACAGGTCTTTTTGGTGGGACAGATCCGAAGAATACGATGGTATCACCGCCGATATGATCAGAAAATATGTCGTACCTTGGCTGAATCTGTATTACAACCGATACGAAAAATTGACCGGATATGGCTTTGATAATATGCCATTTAAACTAACTAATATGTCGCATGACCAAGTTGACAGATTAAGAAAAGAGGCAGAGGGAATTTTAAAGAATGATTTGGATGAATTCGGCTCCATCGGCATAGATCTGATACCGGGGAGCAGGGTACAATTTTCCGACGATCAGGTATTGGTGATCAGACCGTTTAAGGCAAGTCCGGGAGGGATGTGGACTTATGGAGACCAATGGCGGACAGAATGGAACGATACGGTAATATCTCAAACAGAGGACGGTACCATAATTATTAAAGAAAAGATGGATAATTGGTGGTTAAGTCAAGGTAGTGAATGGGGGCAGGAACCCATTGGAGGCTGGATGATGGGATTGCTGGCGGAGATGATGCCTGCCGGTGCAGGGGGGGGAACATTTATTAACGAAACAGGTAATTTTTATACCGATCAACGTACGTCAAACCAAATGTTCTACGAATTTTGCGGCGATAAACTGGAAAACGGGATGAAGAATCTTGGTTCCAGGGACAACGGCAGATTCGGAATATTATACGAGAAACGGTTTGTGCCGCTTTTTGACGTATTCGGAGGACCGGGAGCCTGGAATTTCCGCTGCGGGGTGGAAATGGTTAATAAGTAATTGACTGACGTCGATAAACGGTGATAACCTGAATATAGAATGGCCGTCAAAGGATGGATTGGTTTTGTTGCTGTATTTGCGGGTGTTTTATTGGCTATGGGAGCGGGATTTTTTTATTGGAAAATATCAGGTAACCGGAAGTGTGAAGTAGAACTAGTCTCTGAATCCAAAGTGATCAAAGTGGAGGTGGTGGATAAAGAGAAGTTTTATAAGTTTATTACTGATTACATCCCATGTGAGAGAGGGTATTTTACCGCAGGGTATCCGGTGAATATAGAAGGACCGTACAAACTGAGAAAAATCGTCTGGAATTTCACCGATCTGCCCCAAAAAAGCCGTGTAAGACCCAACGCATCGGAGGAGCCGATGATGTCCTTTGATTATGAATTTTTTCCGGATGAAAAATACGTAAATGTAAACGCCCAAATTGAAGAAGAATATATGTCCTGGGAACATTTTTCCAGGCACTTGGCGTATTTTATTGCATCACGCGCCGACAGCATGTACAAATTCAACGACAGGGAAGAATGGATTACCGGCAAGCAGGATGATTATAAATTTCGGGCCGAAGAAATAGGATTAAGTTACCAGGCGGTCCTATGAACCTGAAGCGTAAATTAATAATTGTCTTTTTTGCACTCGGTCTGGGGTGGGGATCGGTACAGACACAACGCGCGCAAGCTTATTCGTGCGGCGGACAAATTACCTGTATACAACAAGAGAACGGGAATGAATACCTGGTCGCATGTTCCGGAACATCAAACTCCTGCGGCAACAATATAGGAAACTGCAATACTTCCTGCGCCTTAGGTGATAACCAGTCTGGATCTAATAACTGTGACACAACATGCTCGGGACTGCCGACATCTACCGGTATAAAAGATGGAGGTGGTCCATCGGATTCGCAGGCGCAGGGCAGTTTTGATGCGGTATTCCCTGCAGACTGTATGGTCGGAGGATGGGCGTGCGACGGGGATTATTACACGGCGGAATTGGCTATACATGTTTATATAAGCAGCACATTTATAACCAGCGGAATAGCTGGAAACTATAGATCTGATTTGGGACCAGTATGCGGAGGAACTTTCGACCATTCTTTCGGAATATATCTACCACCCAGCTATAAAGATGCTGTGTCCAGAAGTTATAACGTATATGCCATCGGAGTTACGGAAAACAATAATACCAGTGGAAATAATCCACTGCTTTCCGGTTCACCAAAAAGTATGGCCTGTTCCCTCTGTCCGGCACCCGGAAGCTTCACCGTTACCAAGCAGTGTAACGGAGGGACGCTGACGGGGATACTTGCGGACTGGGCTGCGGTGCCCGGGGGTTGCGGTGTAGATGATTATCCGGTACAGAGATGTACAGGGTCCGGATGCAGCAGTCCTACATTTTTAGGTACGGCAGAGGTACCAAACACTGCATATACGGATACCACTGCCTCGGAAGGGTCTACGTATGGCTACAGGGTCCGGGGACATGATGACGCTACGGGGTTATATACCTATTATACGTCTATTTTGTATATTACTCCCAACTGTGTGGCGCCGACAGCCACTCCCACTCCGGCCATCAGCTGTTCCATTAGTTTCTCCCCTTCATCAGGGACCGCACCGCTGGCGACTACCGGCACCTGCACGGTGTCGGGCGGCAGCGGGATCACCGATTACCGGTGGGACTCCTACAGCGACGGGACTTACGAACAATCCTCTTTGGA
>Ga0075789_102_pt1 | contig 38295 bp, 36 predicted proteins | sample RifGroC1_FD_67885 | JGI IMG/M metagenome (GOLD analysis project Ga0075789, IMG submission 67885) | Microgenomates (Amesbacteria) bacterium GW2011_GWC1_47_15
CCCACCGCCGCCCACACCTCATCATACTTCTTTGCCGTCTCCGTGGCCTTCCGGCTTTCTTCAATACTCCCGGCACAGCTGATCATCCCTGTCACACCCGCCTCCTTCGCCCTGGCCACCGCTTCCCCGATTTTTCCCTCAAACGCCGGATCCTCCAAATGGCAATGCGCATCTATCACCCTTTGATTTTACCTGCCCGTACCTTAACTAGCTATTGCTCTTTTGGTCATTTCAGCTGCCATTGTAGACGCCGCCAGATAAATAAGTTTTGCCTTGTCAGGCTCTTGTTTCCATTTGGGGTAATTACTTTTCCCATCAATGATGGTTTGTGCTTCGTTTTCAATTTGGGGAAACCTTTCTTTAATAAACTGTATTAGTTCAGCATTATCGTGGAATAAAGCCAAATGTTTACTTGCTTTTAATTCTTCGTTATTCATCACTAACTCCGTTGCGAAATATAATAGATTTTTTCCATGCGTTATAGATTCGCTGAAAATTAAATCACTGTCTCGTTTTATATGATATACCAAGGGAATTCGGTCCAATTGAATTTTGTGGGACATTATCTTCTGCATCGCACCTCTCTTTATTTCATCCGCAGATACGGCGAATTCCATGTTTGACAGCGTGTCCTCCCCCCAAATCAGTTTTCGGCTGTCTTTAAAACCCGAAAATACATATTCGGGGACAAAACTGTTTTTCTTTTTAAAATCTTCCGTGGTTGCTGCCCCGGAAACAACAGTGATATTTACGAAGCATTCATCTTTACCTCTTTCTATCGGATACGAAAATTTAAATGGTCGGAATTCAGGCCTTATAACAACTCCTTGGCGGAATTTTTCAATTGTGGAAGTCAAGATTTCACCTAACGTCCAAAGATCAATACCGGATACAAACCCCTTCCAAACTAATAACCAATTAATGTCAGGACGATTCAAAGATACTTTTCCGCTGGGGTAACTGCCTACAAGATAAATACTTTGCAGAGTATCCCCCAATTTGCTAATTAATTGATGGTTTATCCACTCTTCTACGTCCTGAACTACAGCCAATTCCATGCTGGGTATATGTTATCACAAGGATTTTATTTGATTCTCGGAAACAGGGGAGGCACGCTTTTTATCTCCGGGCCTTTGTATTGGGTAAGTATCTTTTCCGCCGTCTCTGGCAGAAAAGGCAACAGTGCAGTGCCGATTTTTCTTATTTCTTCCACCCAGGGCATAAGCGCATCTCCTAAAGCTGCTCCTTCCAAAGTCCATGGTTTCACCTCTTCGATCTGTTTGTCGGTTTCCGTAATCCATCTCCAAATTATTTTCATCGCCTCATCAAACCGGAATCCCTCTAATTGCCCCCCTATTTCACTGGCAAAGTCCGTTTGCCAGATCAGAATTGTATGCCTCTTCAAACTTATCATAGGAAAAATCGCTCCCGTCGTATGGATGAACTTTAGCCAGCAAAAAATACCTGACTGCATCCGTACCGTATTTATCGGCCATTGCAATTGGGTCTATGCTTGTACCCAAACTTTTGCTTATCTTCTGCCCGTTTACTGTCATAAACCCGTGTATGAATATTTGTTTTGTATTAGGCAGGCCCGCGGACATTAGCATAGCCTGCCAGATTGCCGACTGCTGCCGCAGGTTATCCAAGCCCGCTACTTGCAGCCCCGGCCAGAAGTCAGTGAATTTTTGTCTGTCTTCCGGCCATCCGAGAGTCGAAATATAATTAATTAGCGCGTCAAACCACACATACATTACCTGCTGCAGATCTCCCGGTACGTCTATTCCCCATGGCATTTTCGACTTTAGCCGGGAAATACTGAAGTCTTCCAATCCCGATTGTACAAAAGACTTTATTTCATTGAATTTTCCTTCAGGAATCACAAAATCCGGGTTTTTCTTATAAAAATCCAAAAGTGGCTGCTGGTATTTTGAGAATTTGAAAAAGTAATTCTCCTCTTCGATGATTTCTATTTCCAAATTGGGGTGGATCGGGCATTTCTCGTCAACCAGTTCTGAATTTGTTTTTTCCAGTTCGCATCCCACGCAGTATTTCACTCTGTAGTTTTTCTTATAAATATCTCCGTTTGCTTTGCACCTCTTCCAAAATTCAAATGCTGCCGATTTATGATGCATATCCGTAGTCCGGATAAAGTAGTTATAGCTTAGGTTTAATGCCTTTTTAAGATTATCAAATCTGGCTGCATATTCATCCGCATAGTCCTGTGGTTCTTTTCCCTGTTCCAACGCTTTCCGGTATATTTTCAGACCGTGCTCATCCGTTCCGAAATTAAATATTACCTCTTCCCCCATTTGTTGATGAAGTCTCGCCACTGCGTCCGCTTCCACGATTTCCATGGCAAATCCGATATGCGGATCAGCATTCACGTATGGCAGGGTGGTGGTGATATAAAACTTATTTTTACTCATCTCAGCATGGTTCCCACCGGAACCTGTTCCGGTATCTCAATTAACACTGCCCTTTCGTCTTCTTCCACTGCCGCCAGCATCATCCCCTGGCTGACTGCGTCTTTGATCTTCCTTTCTGCCAGGTTGGCAATGAAAATAAATTTTTTCCCCACCAGTTCGTCCGCCCCGTACCATTGCTTGATTCCTGCCAGAATAGTCCGCACGCCTGTTTCTTCCCCCAGGTCTACCTTCATTTCGACAAGCTTCTCGCTCCAACCAGGCACTGTTACCGCCGTTACCCGCCCCACCCTCAGGTCAAGTTTTTCAAAATCATTGAATTGGATTGTTGGTTTCATGTTTTAATTTTACTTTAAACCCCGCTAATAAAAAAACCGCCTTTCGGCGGTGTGTTAATAAAACCCGGACACCCCCGCCTACTTGGACGGACCCATGACCATCATCATGGAGATGCTTGATTTCATAATCGCAATTATACCAACAGCGGGGAATTTTTGCTATACTCCCGCCCATGATCGGCTATGTTCCTACTCCTGAAATTCTTGATAAATACGCCCGGGTTTTAGTTAACTTTGCCCTCAACTCCGGCAAAGGCGTAAAAAAGGGAGAAATCGTCCGCCTGATTGTCAGTGAATCCGCCAAACCGTTGTATGTGGCTCTCAGGAACCAGGTCCTTCGCTCCGGCGCTATCCCTATTACAGATTACGCTCCGGATGATGTTGCCCGGGAGTATTTTGAGCTGGCCTCGGAGGACCAGCTGAAGTTTTTCCCCGCCAAATACGTCCGCGGCTTAGTTGATCAGATAGACCATTCTATCGGCATTATCTCGGAAACCGACAAGCATGAACTCGAGGGTATCGACCCCAAAAAGATCATGCTAAGAAATATCGCCTTCAAACCGGCTAAAGAGTGGCGCGATGCCAAGGAAAATGCGGGAAAGTTTACCTGGACCCTGGCTCTGTATGGTACACCCGCCATGGCGACGGAGGCCAAAATGAGCCTGGAAAAGTATTGGGACCAAATTATCAAAGCCTGTTTTCTGGATAAAAACGACCCCATTGCCTCGTGGAAAAAGGTATATTTAGAAAACAGTCGTATTTTAAGAAAGCTGAACCGGTTAAAAATCGATAAATTGCATGTCCAAGGAGAAGGCGTGAATCTCTGGGTTAATATCGGGCCCGGACGCCGCTGGCTTGGCGGTTCCGGTAGAAACATCCCCAGCTTCGAAGTCTTTGTTTCGCCGGACTGGCGGGGGACCGAAGGTAACATTGAATTCAACCAGCCTCTTTACCGCTACGGTAGCCTGATTGAGGGCATAAAACTCAAGTTTGAGAAAGGCGTAGTGGTAAAAAGCTCTGCTTCTAAAAATTACCCCATCCTCAGGGAAATGCTGGCTGTCGAAAACGCGGATAAAATAGGTGAGTTCTCCCTTACAGACAAGCGTCTCTCCCGGATAGACAAATTTATGGCAGAAACCTTATTTGATGAAAATATTTCCGGTCCCTGGGGAAATACCCATATCGCCCTTGGTAGTGCTTATCACGATTCACTCGACGGTAATCCGGCTGAAATTTCCAAAGCCCAATGGAAAAAACTGGGTTTCAACGATTCTGTAATTCATACAGACATAATCTCCACCACCAGACGCACCGTTACCGCCTATTTGTCAGACAAATCGGAAAAAATCATCTATCGCGACGGTGAATTCACGCTCTGACCATCTCCTCTTTTTTTAAATAAATTTTTTATTTTCTCCTCCCACACACTTGCCCATTCATCAGCCGTGATCTTTTTGATCGCCTCTTTCCACCCCCCTTTTTTCAAATCCTGCTGGACAGACGCAATGGTAGCACTGCTGACCTTCAGGTTCTGTTTTATATTTTCGTAGCTTCTTGCCTTTGAAAGCCAATACCCCACACCCAATCGTTTTGCAATCGTAATTAATTCTGTTTTCGAAAACAGCCCGTCAAAAATTTTCTCTGCCTCCTCCGGTGTCTTAATGTCTGCAGTCAATTGGTACCACATTCTCAATATCTGCTTTTCCAGATTAGGATTAACTTGCTGTTTTGAAACCTGCATAAATATATAGTACTTTAATTGACTAAACTAATCAAGCCGAGTAGCACCAGCCCTAAACCGACATTCATAATATTTAACGAACCCAGTCTGTTTGCTGCCAGTCCGCCTGCTATACCCAGACATATAATGATAGCCCATTTTTTAGTTCGGGTAATCCAGGAAATCAGGATAAACAACCCGAGAATGAAAGAAAACAGCATCGCTCCTTCTGTTACTGGCTTGTTTGGCGGTAATTTCCATACGATTGCCCCTGCTATTATCACCAGTCCCGTCCCTACCGCCAGCCCCGCAAAAGGTCTCTTACTTTCCTTTCTCCGATATAATGATTTTGTGGACACGGTTTTAATTCTAACAGTAATCCTGGCCGGTTTTGCAGCCGTCCTTTATGCACTGCACCGCTGGACAGCCCCCCCTCCCCCGGACAATACCATTGCCGCATGGCTTTCCACCGTCCAGTCATCCCTCGATAACTCCGCTCGTCTCATGTCCGATGTCCAAAAAAGCTTGGGGGAAATGTCAGAGGTCGGCAGGGGCATCAAAACTCTTCAGGATTTTCTTCAGTCGCCAAAACTTCGCGGCGGCCTGGGGGAGGAAATCCTTAAGGAAATGATAGGGCAGACTTTTCCCAAAAACTCCTTTTTTCTCCAGTATTCATTTAGATCAGGTGTCAAGGCCGATGCTGTACTCAAAACCGAGGCAGGACTTTTGTGCATAGACTCCAAATTCCCGATGGAGAATTTTAAAGAATTGGTAAAAGGCCTGCCGGGCAGCAAACAGGCATTTGCCGCTGACATCAAAAAACACATTACCGATATATCCAGAAAATATATTTTACCCGAAGAAGGGACTCTGGATTTCGCTTTGATGTATATCCCTTCCGAAGCTGTTTATTATGAAGTGGTCAACCTGCCGGAAATCACCAAACTAGCCCGGGACCTGCGGGTTTATCCCGTATCCCCAAACACTCTGTATGCCCATTTACAGGTTCTCCTGCTGTCCTTCCAGGGCAAGGAGCTCGAAGCCAAATCCCGGGAAGTTTTCAAAATCCTTCGGGGTATTCAGAAAGATTACTCCAAAGTGGAAGAAAACATGGGCACCCTCAACCGCCACCTGACCAATGCATTCAACCAGATGCACAATGTCGCTTCCTCCTTCGGCCTCCTCGGCCAGAAACTCTCCCGCACCCAGACGCTAAATACCCCAGAAGATTCAAAAACCCCACTACTTAATGACTGACCCCAAACTTCTTATAACCAAGTTTTACGATCTAAATTTCGGTATCTATTTTGATGCTTGTGAGGATTTGAGGTGGGTAAAAATATTCACTTCAAACTCAATTCACGAAGAATACAACAATCACGCGCTCGTTTACTCGTTGACTTCGGGCTCTGAATCTAAGCTTCAAACAATCGAAAATTATCTAAAAAAATTAAACCTGACCCCTGCAGTCTACATCGCTCCCTTTTCTAAGCCTCAAAATATTTCCTTCCGTCTTGAAAAAGAATTTGGTTATTCGGCCTCTTACGTTGATGCTTGGATGATATTTGATAATAACCAAAACATTTCTGATTGGGATTCAAAGGAGCAAGTTGTTCATATCGGCCAGGATAAACAATTATTTGCTGAGTTTGAGAAAATTTCTAACCTGGGATATTCGGGTGAAAAAACCTCCGAGAATCCATATGGCGGTGTACCCATGGAAGGATTTATAACTGCTGCTAAATTGGCCCTTTCTAATTCCAGTCTTATAAACCGGATTGAAGGCTATCTTGTGAAAATCCAAAGCCAATATGTAGCGTGTGCCATTCTCTTACATGATAGGGAATTTGGTTATATTTGCAATGTCGCTACGATCCCTTCGTTTCGAGGCCACGGATTTGGGAAAACAATTTCTTTATATGCGACCGGCAGATCTAAATACTTAGGTAATAAAACCACTTTTCTAGCCACCGAGTCTGGTACTCCAAACGAGAAATTTTATAACAATATTGGTTACCGGACGGAATTTATTGGTTCATGTTATATTAAAATTAAAAAATGAAAATAATTTTTTATATCGCTTCCACCATCAACGGCTGCATCGCAAAGCAAGACGGCTCGACCCCCTGGTCTGACGAAGAGTCGCTAAGCTTTATCAGCAAATGTCGGGAAGTAAGAGCGGCCATCATGGGTCGCAAGACCCATGATGAATATTAGACCATGGATTTAAAAGAATGGCCTTTAACAGACGGGCCTTTGGTCGTCCTCTCTTCCCAATCCGGTCTCGTCAGCCGTTATCCCGAAACCACTTTCACCAAGGAAGGTCCGGCCGGCGCGGTTAAGTTGCTCGGGGACAAGGGATATAAAGAAGTCATTGTTATTGGCGGAAATCAGACTTGGACTTCCTTTGCCAAAGTAGGCCTGGTAGACGAAGTATTTCTGGACATCGAACCTCTGGCTTTTGGCGACGGTAAATTCCTCTTCTCCGGCGGGGGAGTATTTGACTTGAAACTCAAACTCCTCGAGTCCCGGCCCTTAAGCAGCCAAACCATACAATTGCATTATCTGGTTCAAAAATGAAATACCGCACGTTGGGTAAAACAGGTCTCAAGGTTTCCGAGATCGGCATCGGCACCTGGCAGCTCGCCGACGACCTCAATTGCTGGGTCGGTGCGGACTTGAAGGAAAGCCTGCAAAGCCTGTATCGTTATGCGGAGTTGGGTGGTAATTTTATCGACAGCGCCTGGATTTACGGCTATTCGGACACGGATGACCGCCATCGCTCCCACGAACTTATTGCGCAGTTTCTCAAAGAATCGGGGTTGCGTGACAAGTTGGTCATCGCCTCCAAAGTCCCTCCAAAAAATATGCAGTGGCCTGCTTTTAAAAATATGCCCATTTCTGAAATATTTCCGGATGACTGGATAGTTAAGTGTGTTGATGATTCTCTTCGGTCTTTGGGTATAGAAACCCTTGATCTTATGCAATTCCATGTCTGGCAGGACGATTTTACAGATGAGGACGGCTGGAAGGAAACCATCCGGAAATTGACCGCTGCCGGTAAAGTCCGCCATTGGGGTATCTCTGCCAACGACTACCAGCCTTCGAATTGTTTTCGCGCGATTGAAACCGGCTTGATAAGCTCTATTCAGTTTATTTTGAATATCTTTCACCAGCGTCCGGCCGAAAAGCTTTTGCCCTTTGCCGCAAAACATAACATTGGCCTCATTGCCCGCGTGCCGTTGGACGAAGGCGGCCTGACCGGAAAATTTACAGTCGACACCCGGTTTGCAGTTGGTGATTTTAGGCGGCACTATTTTTCCCCTGACCGCCTGAAGGAGCTGATTGCCCGGACGGACAATTTGAAGACTTTGCTTAATGGAGAAGCCGGGTCTCTGGTGGAGCTGTCGCTCCGTTATCTTCTTTCATTACCCGAAGTATCATCAGCCATTCCCGGTATGCGCCGTATCTCTCACGTCGAGTCAAATAATGCCGTTTCCGACGGCCGCCTGCTTTCGGACAGGCTAATGTCCGAGCTTAAAAAACATGCTTGGGAAAGAAATTTCAACACTTCTCCCCTACACACATCCACGCTGCCATGGTCCCGTAACCCTTTTTGTTTATCTCAAACGGCTCGGTCTTCTCCGGCTTCTCCATGTGAATTAACATGCAGTAACTTTTGTTTTTGAAAAGTTCATAATATTTTTCAATTTCGTTTTGATTTATGCCGTCGTCTTTCCCGTATTTCCCCAAAATTTTCCTCACTCTTAATGGATTTAGGTTTTCAAAGGTATTCACCCCGCTTACACCTGCTCTTACACTTACTTTCTCTCCCGAATTCTTAAAATAAATCCGGTCTCCCGCCGCAATCTTTCCCCATGGAGCCGATTTATTTTTATACCATCTTGATTCTATAGTCTTTTCTCCTGAAAGTATTTTGGGCAGAAGTCCCCAACTTTTTTTCATCACGGCTACGTGGTCCATTTTTCCGGGTGAACTTTTAGCATAACAAATTTAATTAATAAAACACAGTCTTGTCTTAATTAAGACAATAAAATTAACATAAACTAGTGGGTACGCAGGAACTGGGTAACGACTTTCAATCTGAATTTTTCAGGCGGAGGAAAAAAGGCAGACATGGGAACGGAAGCAAAGGCGGGCAAAAGGCAAATGGATCACTGCGTTCCGACTATACGCCGGAATTAATTGCCAGAGCCTGTGAGCTACAGGCAGCGGAATCAGACTTATCTCCTCGGTTACGCCTGGGTTACGCGTTGATTATAAAACGCCTCCTCGACGGCACAATATCTTGACAGAGCCGTAGTCACAAATACAGTCCGGTGGTATTTCACCATTCCGAATTTCATGATAGCTTCAACATGCGCTCTGGTGCCGTATCCGGCATTGGTGTTCCATCCGAAATCAGGATGTTCCCCATGAAGTTTTTCCATCAGTCTGTCCCTTTCCACCTTGGCAATAACCGCCGCCGCCATCACGCACTTTCGGCTGTTGTCCGCTTTTACAATACATTTTATTTGTTTGCTCTTTCCGTTAACTTTAATTTTTAAATTACCGTCCACAATATATTTATCGGCTTCGACTTTCCGGATCAGTCTTTTGAAAATTTCCTTATTAGCCCACCCTATGCCCCGGTTATTAATCTGCCTCGCCGAGATTATTTCTACATGTACCTCCGCTCCGGAACCAATAATTTCTTGATACAACTTTTCTCTTTGTTCCTTATTAAGTTTTTTAGAATCTTTGAGATTTGCGTATTGTGGTCTGGGATTTAAAGTCACGGCGGCCGCGACGATCGGTCCTGCCAGCGGCCCTCTTCCCGCCTCATCCAGTCCGCAAATTCTCATATGCTTTATTATACTTAGTGTTACAATTAAACTATGCCCGAAGAAAACAAGAAGGTGCTTAACAAGCAGCAGCTTACGGCTATTACCCACATATCCGGTCCCCTTTTGATTATTGCCGGCGCAGGAACCGGGAAAACTACAGTTATAACTGAGCGTGTCAAATGGTTGGTCACCCAGGGCATGGCCGGTCCGGAGGAGGTACTGGCCTTGACTTTCACCGAAAAAGCCGCCCTGGAAATGGAAGAACGGATTGATACTGCTATGCCATATGGATTCACTCAGATGTGGGTAATGACTTTTCACGGCTTTTGTGACCGCATCCTTCGGGATGAGGGCATCCACATCGGCCTGAATCCCCGCTACAAATTGATCACTGAGACATCAGCCGTCAGTCTTTTACGCCGTCACTTATTTGACTTTGATCTTAAGTACTTTCGTCCATTGGGCAACCCGAACAAGTTCCTTACCGGTATCCTCCAACATTTCAGCCGTCTGGCCGATGAGGACATCTCCGTAGACGAGTACCTGGCATTTGCTCAAAAACAAATATCTGCCCTGTCCTCTGTCGCATCTGACCCCGACCGGCTCGAAGCCCAACAAACAAAGGAGTTGGCCGGTCTGTACCGCGACTATGAGCACTTGAAAATTAAAGAAGGATACTTGGATTTTGCCAATTTAATATCCCACACGTTGAATCTTTTCCGCACCCGGCCTAATGTTCTCAAAAAATATCAGTCTAAATTCAAGTTTTTTTTGGTGGACGAATTTCAGGACACAAACTATGCCCAAAACGAACTGACAGTATTGTTGGCCGGCGGGCAAAAAAATATTACCGTGGTGGCCGATGATGACCAGGCGATATATCGTTGGAGGGGGGCGGCCGTCAGCAACGTCATCCAATTCAGGGACCGTTTCCCCCATGCAAAGCTGGTAGTGCTCACCCAAAACTACCGTTCTACCCAGGAGGTGCTTGACCGTTCCTACAATCTGATTTCCCACAATAATCCCGACCGGCTGGAAATCAAAGAGGGAATCGATAAAAAACTGGTTTCCGCCCGTAAGGTTTCGGGTGAGCCAGTGAGATTTTTACATTACGACCGGGTCGAAAACGAGGCCGAAGCGGTAGTTAAGGAAATCATCAGGCTCCGAGATTTAGAAGTAGATTTCAAGGATATCGCTATTCTGGTTCGCGCCAATGCCCATGCGGAACCTTTCTCCAGGTCCCTTTCCAGGCATGGGATTCCCTATCAGTTCTTGGGGCCTGCCCGGCTGTTTCACCAGCCGGAAATTAAGGATCTTTATGCTTATCTTAGGGCGCTGGATAATTTTGCCGACAATGCATCATTTTTTCGGGTGCTTTCTATGGATTTTTTTGCCTTGTCGCCGCGCGATCTTTCAGCCCTGACCAACTTTGGTAAAAGTCACAGCCTTAGCCTTTTCGAAACCTGCGAGGTCGTGGCCGGCCGCCTGCCCAATGACCGGCTGACCGGTTTAACCATTACCCCCCCGCTTATCTCTCAAAATTCCAAAGAAACATTGACCAAATTGGTAGATATGATTCACCGGCATTTGGGACTTCTCTCAAAAGAAACAGCAGGACAAATACTTTTTTATTTCCTGCAGGATTCCGGACTTCTTTCTGCGGTTCTTAAATACGAAACACCCATTGACGCGCAAAAGGCAGAAAATATTATGCACTTTTTCAATAAACTCAAATCCTTTGAAGCCGAAAACTCGGACGCCTCCGTCCATGTGGTTATAGACTGGATAGATCTCTCAATGGAATTGGGTGAATCTCCGCGGGCGGCGGATATCGACTGGGGCGATAATAATGCAGTAAATATTATTACCATTCATTCCGCCAAAGGGTTGGAATTTCCGGTAGTATTTCTGGTAAATCTGGTTTCACAGCGATTTCCCTCGATGGAAAGGAAGGAACCTATTCCTATTCCTGACGCTTTAATTAAAGAAATTCTTCCGGAAGGCGACTTTCATCTCCAGGAAGAGCGTCGTCTTTTCTATGTAGGCATGACTCGTGCGTGCGACCGGCTTTACTTTACCGCGGCAGATTTTTATGGCGAGGGTAAACGTGCCAAAAAACTTTCACCTTTTATTTCCGAAGCTTTGGGGTCCGGGTTTAAGGATAAAATCGAAACCTTTTCCCAGCTGTCTTTACTGGACGACTGGAGCAAGCATTCCGTCTCAAAGTCAACCAATCCCGCTGCTCCCAAACCACCTCCTTTTCCCGTTACTTATCTCTCATATACCCAAATCCAGACATTCATCGATTGCCCCTTTCACTATAAAGCCAAATACATTCTCAAACTCTCCACACCACCCTCCGCTGCTTCCAGTTTTGGCAATACAATTCACCTCACTCTCCGTGATCTTTATTCAGCCCTCAAGGATGGCACTCTGGGTGGCAAATCAGACATCCAATCTGTCGTCGTGGAAATTTACAAACACAATTGGGTTCCCGAAGGTTTCCATTCACAGGCTCACTCAGAGGAGTATTTTCAACGGGGCTTGGATTATCTTAGGGAATATGTGAGCTCAACTCTGGATACAACCCGTCTCCCCTCCAAACTGGAGGAACCCTTTACTGTTCATCTGGAAAACCTGAAAATCGGCGGCAAAATCGACCGGGTGGATATTCTGCCGGACGGCCGGATTGAAATTATTGATTACAAAACCAGCGCTAAAAGTCTGACTCCTAAAGAAGCCGAGTCAAACCTCCAGCTTTCTTTTTACGCCCTGGCGGCTACCCGTCTACCTTTTCCCCCTTTTAATAAAAAACCGGAAGAAGTCACTCTCTCCCTCTATTATTTTGAAGGACAAAAAAAGGTTTCTGTCGTCCGGACTGCTGCCCAATTGGAAAAAGCCGTACAGGAGATTTATGATATGGCGGCAAAAATTTCCATCTCGGATTTTCGTTGTTCGGGTTCGGCCATCTGCCGCCACTGCGACTTCAAATCCCTATGCGACATTGTCAAAACGGTAAACGCCACCGGGTAAAACTTCCGCAGTATTCCACCTCTTCTCCTCCGAAACTTTTTTTAAAGTGCGAAAATCCTTTCCAGCTATTATTTGGCCATCGGGGATCATAAATCCCTTCAAAATCCCATACCAGAGCCCTCCTTTTTTTTGCCTCTTTTATCGCTTCCCAGATTACCAAATAAGGGAGGTTTGCCCTTTTCCCGTCCGGAAGGCTGCCCGAATAATAATAGAAAGCGGTTTTTTTGTGCACCAGAATCACGCACCCGGCCAGGTTGTTGATTAACACGCAAAAACATTTCTCTCTCCAACTTTCGATCAAAGAATAAAAATCTTTTTTCGGCGGCGTCCAAAGCCCCTTAATTTTATTAGCCTTCCTCCACATCTCATAAAAACCTTCAAAATCATTTAATTGAATATTGATCACCGAATTTTGTGCATTTCTAACGCAGTACCTCGCATCCTTTTTAAAACCCGATATTATGGAATCTATATTTGGACTTATACTCAGTCTAATTGTTTTTGTTCCCAGCATCGGCCAGCTGTCCTGTTTAAACCCTTTTGATCTTAGTTCCTGAATCGGCAATCCTTTATCTTTATTTGGTTCAAGCTTGCACATAAATATCCTGTACTTTTTTAATACTTGATCCAGCTTCTCCCACGGCAGCGGTAAATCCACCCTTTGTATTTTTGCAATACTTACCGGTCCCAGTTTTCTGATAAAAATCTGAAATCTGAATCTTGACCGCGAAGCGTTGGCTTCACCAGGATCTTGAATCTTTATAGCCTTCCACCCGATCCTCTCTATGTATTTGCCGTACTCTTCGGATTGCCTTAAGTCTTCTCTCACTTCAAAATTCTTAGAAGTTTCCATCTTATTTCCTCCGATAAACGGAATAGTGGGTAAAGCAGGGGATTAATCGGTAAATCGTAAGTCCCGGCTAATTCTGTCAGCTGCCCTCCGAACTGCTCCTTAAACCTCGAAAACCCCTTGCCTTCCTCAGCTCCCCACAAATCAAATTGTTTCAGGTCTCGGAGTTTGCTCCAACGCACTGTTTCCCAAAGCAGTAGCGTCGGGGCCATCACCTCTTTATGTTCCAGGGCCGATGCTCCGTACGCATAATAAGCGGTATCTTTAAAGGTAAAAATCATCGCTGCCGCAATGATTTTCCCCTGATATTCCGCGGTAAACAGATGGGCCATTCCGGCTGGCTGCAGGGTTTCCCACATCTGCTTGTGATAGTTTTCCGAGTGTGCGTATATTTTCTGCCTTCTCGCCGTCCCTCCAAACATCAAATCCAAATATGAATTTAGACCTGAGCTTGAACTGTTTTCTGATATTTGAACCCCATGTTTCTTCGCTACTTTAATGTTGTACCTCCCCTTTGGATGCATGTTTTTCAGTAATTCTTCCTCGCTCCGGGTCAAATCTATAATGAAAGTTTTCGTTTTAAACAAATTTCTACCCGGTTTTAATTTTACGAATCCTGAATCTTTCGGCGCATTAGGCTCCATTCTTATACCGATTGCTCTTCTTTTTCTTCCCAAATCGCTTAATCGCTTAATCTCTTCATCACTCGGTACCTTCCCCATCGGGACGTATCCGAACTTAAATGCCAAAAAGGGGACCTTCGTCCATATCACTTGCATTCCGTCCTGCCGGTCTACTTGCTGACGTTTGCTTCTGAACTCTCCCCACTCCCACGACTGCAGCGGATGGTTCACTTGACTGTTCCATTCCTCTTGATTCACCCCTTGAATTATACGTCATCATCAGGTTTCCATTTCCAGTTTCCCTCCTCATCAAATCCCCAACTTTCACCCGGACCGGCCTTATTTCTGAATTTATTTGCCGGCCTCATCTCTTTATTCGCTTCTATCAGACCCTCTGGAATATCCCCCAAAAACCTGGATACCATATTGCTGGACCTGGCGCCGAAATAAAGCCTCCGCCGGGCGTATATCATGAATAATTTGTCTTTAGCTCTGGTCATACCTACATAGCACAGCCTCCTCTCTTCTTCCATTTCGGTCGGATCCAGCAAGGTCCTTGAATGCGGGAATAAACCTTCCTCCATTCCCACCATAAAGACTGTAGGGAATTCAAGGCCTTTCGCCGCGTGCAGCGTCATCAGCGTAACAGCGCCGGCATTGGACATTGAACTTTGGACATTTGACTTTCTTTTTGACTCTTTCTCCGTCAGTGCTATTTGTTCCAAAAATTCCGGCAAGTTAGGAAACTGAGCTGCTACACTGCGCAGTTCTTTAATGTTTTCCAGCCGCATCGCGTCTTCTTCATTCATTGGGTCATACTGATCCAGGTATCGGGTCGTCACCAGCACTTCATCTACAATTTTTAAAGTTTCAGTCTTTAAATCATAATCCGAAAATGTTAATTCAAATGCTTTTAATTTATTTTTTCCCGATTTTTCAGCCCTTTTCCGCGCCACCTCATCACCCGGATTTAATATCAGCCGTAAATACGCCAACACGTCTTTGATTTCTTTTCTTTCATAAAATCTCACACCTCCTACCAGGCTGTAGGGGATTCCGGAGTGCAGGAAAGCTTCCTCCAGGACTCGTGATTGCGCGTTTGTCCGGTACAACACAGCAAAATCCGAATAACTATTAGACCTTAGGCTTTGGATATTGGATATTATTTGTCGTAGGACAAAATTAGCTTCCTCCGTCTCACTTTCGGCTTCACAGATGGTTATCTTTTCTCCCCCTTCTCTGGCTGTCCAGAGTTTTAACACCGGATGGTTCTTGTTTTTGGATACTACTTCATTAGCTCCCGAGAGAATAACCTGGGTAGAACGGTAGTTTTGCTCCAGGTTAATTGTCATCAGGTCCGGAAAATCCTGTTTCAGAAGCAGTAAATTCCGAAAGTCTGCTCCCCTCCATGAATATATGGCCTGGGCTGCATCTCCCACCACTGTTAACTGCCTGTATTTTTGTGCCAGCCGTTTGGTGATTTCATACTGGGCTTTATTGGTATCCTGGTATTCATCTACCAACATATACTCATACTGATGTTGCAGTATTTCCAAAGTTCCGGGACTGTCAGTCAATAAATTGACGGTCTTCACCAGCAAGTCGTCAAAATCCAGGGCCCTGTATTTTGTAAGCAGTTGTTGGTAAATCAGATAAACTCGGGCTGCCTTTTGCGTAAAATCCCCCCGGGAGTAATTGGCGTAATCTTCCGGCCCTATGAGCTCGTTTTTAGCGTTGGATATTGCTGCCAAAATTCCGCCGGGGCGGGTGGCCTTAGAGTCAATTCCCGCCAAATCCATTGCCCGTTTAATGGTATCCAGTTGGTCGCCTTCATCAAAGATAACAAAGTTACTATCCACCCCGATTTCCTGGCCATACCTGCGAAGGATTTTGGCACAGAAGCTGTGGAAAGTCCCCCCTTGCCCCACGAAGCCTTGGCCCAGTGGGGTCCCTAGCTGTTTAAGCAGTACTTCCACTCTGCGCAGCATTTCCCCTGCGGCTTTATTGGTAAAAGTCAAAAGCAATATACTTTCCGGCCGGGCCAGCCCTTCTGCTATCAGGTAAGCAGTCCGGTAAGTCAGTACCCGGGTCTTTCCGCTCCCCGCACCTGCCAAAATCAACAAAGGTTGTCCTCGAAAGATAACCGCCTCTTGTTGCGCCTGGTTCAGTTCCCGTAAAATCTGCATACGTATGGGTCAGCTTACCAAAATTCGCTTGTATTACAACCGTCTGCGCCGCCAGCTTTTCTCCCGGGTAGGCCTCACCAGATTATTATTCATTGTTTTAATTATTTTGTCAGCAATTGGTTTTTTTTGGTTTCTCCGGAACCGGTCTCCGTTATCCTCAACTCTGAAGAACTTATCCACTTCCAGTTTGGCTCAACATCAGGGACGTACGAATATTCTGGTGATGGGGAGGGGAGGCGATGGGCACGAAGCCCCTGATCTGACAGATACCATAATTTTTATCTCACTGAGTCACTCCGGTTCTTCGCCGCTGATTCTTTCCATCCCCCGGGATGTCTGGGTACCGTCCCTCAAGGCCAAGATAAATTCGGCCTTTCATTTCGGCCTTGAGCGTCAGTCTACCCCGGCTGGTATTCTTCTGGCCAAATCAGCCGTCTCCGAGATTATCAATCAGCCGGTGCATTACGCAGTTATTATCGACTTTTCCACCTTTGTTAAAGCTCTTGACCTCATTGGGGGACTGGATATAAATGTCGACCGCACCTTTGACGATTTCCGCTATCCCATACCCGGCAGGGAAAGCGATCCCTGTGGTGGCGATCCGGAAACCAAATGCCGGTATGAACACCTGCGCTTCGAAGCTGGTCTCAGGCATATGGACGGGGCGACTGCCCTGAAGTACGTACGTTCCCGCAATTCCCTGGATCCCGAAGAGGGTAATGATTATGCCAGATCGCGCCGCCAGGGAAAGGTAATCAGCACCGCCAAGGCAAAATTATTATCCCGCGATTTATTAAAACAGCCGGTGCTGTACCGCCAGTTATACGATCTCTTTGCTGCCACTACCTTCACCGATATTCCTTCAGATCTTTATTTCCCCCTGGCCCGTCTGGCTACCCGGGCAAAAGATGAACCTGTTCGTTCAGCTTCTCTTGCTGAGCCGGATCAACTCTACCATCCGCCCCTTTCCCCCCTTTATCAAAACCAATGGGTATTAGTCCCCAAAGACAACAATGCTCAACTGGTGTTTGAATATGTTTCCGGACTCCTGGAGGATGACACTAATTAACTTTGTAGATGGTAACCGTTTCGGATGTAAAAACAGGCGTAGCCACTTGCTTGATAACCTCTTCATTTAATTGAAGATATTTTTCCCTTTCTTGGCTGCCCAGGACGACAAACTTCACGTCATATTTATTTAACACAGTCCGGGCTTCATATTCATTTGCCGCTTCATACACTTGGCGTACCTCTTCTCCCCTTTTGGCTATCGGTTCATAGCTGCCTCTCCAGAGCCATTCATGCACCACCCACCCGGCGACAGACGGCAGTCCCGAAAACGCGGATACCATGTTGTAATCCGTGTAGCTGTCACCGTTTGCTTCCAGAATCACCGGCTGAGATCCTTCGCGGATATTTTCCTCAATCCACATGACTGCGCCGAAATAATCGGGATACCTTTCCTTCATCCAGGTCAGCCCGTATATTCCCCTGTAGGTTTTCAGTCCCTCGAAATACGATTTTACGGCGAAATTAGGATAGATTGACACTAAAAACAGCATCGGGGCTAGGAGTAACAGAAACCCTCTTCTCAACCAGGCTTGTTTTCTTTCCCTGTTACCCCAGATTTGTGTAATAGTATACCCTGAAAGAATTGACATCATAATAAACACCTGGTATCCGAGTTTAAACATGGTATTGCTCCGGAAATGCTGGGGATAGATATCCGCAAAATAAAAAAATTCCGGAAAGATTATGAGTGCCAGACAAAAGATGGCCCACGCCAGAAGTAATTTTCTCGTTTGTGATTCTGAGGATTTTATTTTATAAATCCACAAAGCCGCGGCGCAGTAAGTGAAAAATCCCCATAATACCGCCATCATCCATAGCGGCGATTTCTGACACTTTTCCACCCCTTCAAATACCAGCGGCCCGATCTTAGAATTTGCCATGGAAGCGGGAGGGCAGTTTACCGCTACTCCTGACACGAAAGGTTTGAATGAAATGACAAACGGCAGTATGGTGACCACAAACACTCCTAATGCAATCCCCAGAGAAATTATGATTTTTTGAAAATTTATAGATTTAATAATTTTCTTAAAATCAAAAATAGATTGAAAATTAGACATTGAATATTGGATATTATTTAGGATTACAAGCAACGCGAATAAGCCCAAATATATAGGTCCGTCCAGGGCGTTTGTCATAAACGCCATTCCTGCCACCATTCCGTACAGGGCGTATTCCCACCATCGTTGTTCTTCTTTGTCCCGATGCAGGTACATATTAATCAAAAGCGCTAAGGCAAATAACACCAGGGGAATCGAAAGAACGTGTCCGTGGATATCCGACACCACGAAAGAATAAGCGGGAAACTCATGGATGGTATATGGAATAAACCTTGTGGCGTTTGGGTACCAATAGGCCATCCATCCTTCCCGGATTTTTTCAAATGATGAAAAGTCCGACCAGATTGTCCAAAAAGCCGGAGGGATATCCGACCAGTATCCTTTGGTGAATACGTAAATCGTTTGCATGTTGCCCGAAAGTGTTACCAGGAAAGCTGTCAGCAGGGCTCCTCCCGTTTTTAGTCCTTTAGATAATTTTCCCAAAAGCTGTCTCCCGATGGCGAAGCTGACGCTGAAAGTCAGGGAAAATAAAGCGCACAGCATCAGGTTAAAGCCTGTAGCCAGGTTCAATCCCGAAAGTTTCGTCACCACTGCCATCATCAGATGCCCGAAGTAATAGTAATTAATGCTCCCACCCGAAAACCACATATCCGATGCCGGAAAGTAGCTTCCTTGGAGGATGGACCGCGTGAAACCGTAATCCATAAATTTTTCTAATCCGTTAATATGCGGCTCGTGGGCTTTTATCCAGCTCCAGAAAATCAGCAAAATCAGAAACATACCTTCCTCCCAAAGCATCCTCATATCAAACCAGTTTTTTATGGATTTCCTGTCGGGTGACAGTCTCCATCCTGCAAGTCCGATAAACAATGCGCTGCCGAATATGGTCATCCACGAAAAAGGGATTACCTTAAGACTGCCTATCCACCATACCAGGTAACTTACCGCAGCCGTGCCGGTTATTTTAGTCAGCAGGTATCCCCGATTTTCCCATTTCGCGAATATCATTCTGGTTATCGGCCAACCGGCAGCCCCCAACACTACCCAAGTCACCCACCACTGAAGAATAGATGGTAAATCCTGAGCCATAGTATGATGATACAATAAATTTTGATGAACAGGCGCGCCATTTATTATATTATTCTTTTTTGTTTTTTAGCTTTTTCCTTATGGTTGATGTTCGGGACTTTTTCTTACGATCCCGCTGTCCCGGCCATGCTGATTTCAGATAAGGTTTGGAGCGACTTTGGCAGTCACATTCCACTAATCCGTTCTTTCTCTTACGGCAGCAATTGGCCCGGACTTGAAAAAGTCATTGAGCACCCGCTTTACCCCGGCGAACCCATCCGCTATCATCCTCTCTTTTATATTTTGGTAGGCTTTCTGGAGAAGTCCGGCCTACGCATTGACTGGTCCCTGAATCTGTTAAGTAGCTTAGGATTATTTTTAGTGTTGTATTTTATTTTCCGCTTCGGGAAAATCATGTATGAGCGGGTAGGTGTATCTCTTCTGGCGGTTATATTTTTCCTATTCAACGGCTCTTTTTCTTTTCTTAATTTTTTCAAAAATCACCCGTTTTCGCTGAATACGTTGAAGGACATTACTGTCAACACCCGGTTTCCTGTCTTTGGTCCTTGGGACGGCGGCCCTATCGTTGCCTTCTGGAATCTAAATATCTACACCAACCAGCGGCACTTGGCTTTTTCGTTCGCAATTGGACTTTGGTTAATTTATTATCTTTATCGCGGCAGCCGCCGCATGGCGTTTTTTGCCGGATTTGTCATCGGGTCTTTTTTACTTTTAAATCATGCTGTTTTTGCCGTCACCTTATTGTTCGTTGCCTGGTTTTTTATCACCCGTCCTGACTTGAGGGTTCCCCTTATTTTTTCGGGGTTTGGCTTCCTGCCTTGGTTGGCCTTATTCAGGTACACGATCCTTGTTGCTCCCTCGCTCCGATATGTTCCCGGATTTCTTACTCCTGCTCCCTTGACAGCGGTATCTTTTATCCGTTTTTGGTTTTTAAACTTCGGCTTGCACACCATACTGGTTCCCCTGGGAATAATCCTATCCCCGCGCCCCGCCCGTATTTTTGTCATTCCTCTTCTGGTTTTATTTATTGTCCCCAATCTTTTTCAGCTTTCTCCGGATATGATAAACAACCATAAGTTTTTTAATTTTTTCCTGATTTTCGGTTCTCTCTATTCTGCCTATGCCGTATTTTCCGTCTTTCGTGTCAAGTACCTGGGTAAAGTAGTGGCGCCCCTGCTGATAATATTTCTTACTTTGGGCGGAATTATCGACTTCTTCCCCGTAAAAAACGACGACGAACTCGTCTTGAACGATGTTTCCGCCAGTCCGGTTGCCGATTATTTTTTTAAACATACTCCCAAAGACGCGGTGGTCCTGAATAGTTTTTGGTTTTATCATCCGGCTTCATTGGCCGGAAGATATATTTATAATGGCTACTCTTATTTCACCTGGTCTTATGGTTACGACCAGGATACCCGCGAAAAATCTGCAATTCGTATTTATGAAGCTGCATCAAAACCCGAGGCTTGCTATCTGATGCACGAAGCGGGGATTTCATATGTGGAACTCAGTCGTTCTCCCGAAGGTTTTCTGGATCCGAATTTTGGTCTTTGGGATAATGATTTTACTCCCGCATTTACAGACCCTCAGACGGGTGGCAGGGTGTTTTCGGTCGGGGATAATTGTGTATGAAAATCTACCTTTTAACTCTGTATTTGCTCTTGTTGTGTATGGCTGGAGTCGCTTTCCGCTTTGTCGGTTTAAACTGGGATCGTGGCTTTTTGCTTCATCCGGATGAGCGGTTTGTATCCATGGTTACCCAGGACTTAACATTGCCGGCCGGCATTCGGGAATACCTGGATACTGCATCTTCCCCGTTTAATCCCCACAATCGGGGATATGGCTTTTTTGTTTACGGCACTTTCCCCCTGCTTTTGACAAAATATCTGGCGCAATTTAATCCCGAAGTGTCTGTACTGCTGTTGGGACGTCTGTTATCCGCTTTTGCGGATACCGCCGTCATTCTTCTCCTCTTTCTGATTGGTCGTCGTGTATTTGGGCGTTTTCTCCCCGGTTTGATTGCCTCTGCTGCATATTCTCTTTCTGTACTTCCTATCCAGCTGTCTCATTTTTATGCCGTTGATACCTTTATGGTATTTTTTCTTGTTGCGGCTTTTTATTTCCTGTTAATAGCTATCACTTCCCGCCGTTTGAGTATTTGCGTTTTGTTTTTTGGCCTGACAGGTATTTTCTTGGCTTTTGCCATAGCCTCAAAAGTTAGCGCCGTAATTTTCGCGGTAGTTGTTTTTGTCGGATTGATTTTTCTCTGGCGTCAGTCCCGTTCTCTGATTTTGGCAATTTTGGCCGGAGTGGTGTTTGTTATAGCCGGCTATTTTTCTCTAAGGTTTACGTTGCCTTATCTCTTTGCCGATAACCGGCTTATCACGTTTTCATTGAATCCTAAAGTTTTGGAAAATTGGCAGCAGCTGCAAAATCTAAGCAATCGCGACGCCTATTTCCCCCCTGCGGTCCAGTGGTTTAATGTCCGACCAGCCCCTTATGTTTTTGAAAACCTTACCCTCTGGGGGTTGGGTATACCCCTGGCAATTATCGTCTGGTTGTCTTTACTTTATTCCCCGTTTGTATTACGCCGCCATCCCTTAATTGCCCTGCCGCTGGTCGCGGTTATGGCTTTGGGGGGTTATCAATTATTCCAGACTGCCCAGCCGGTGCGCTATTATTATCCTCTCTTTCCATTCTTTGCCCTGCTGGCTGGTTTTTTGATTTATTGGCTTTTTCGTTCCCCCGGGTTTCGGTGGCTTTCGGTAACTTTACTCTTGCTGCTGATTATCTGGCCGGCTTCCTTCGCCGGTATTTATATACGTCCTCACTCACGTATTACCGCCTCATATTGGATTTATCAGCATATACCCTGGGGTAGCATTCTGGCCTGTGAACACTGGGATGATTGCATCCCCCTTCCTTTCGGTTCTCTCACCAGCAGCCTTTTCACTCATCTCGAATTGCCTCTTTACGGACCGGACACAAGACAGAAGTGGCAAGATTTGTCCGGTAAGCTGTCCCGGCTGGATTATATCCTTACTACAAGCAATCGCCTGTACGGCTCAATTAATTCTGTACCGGAAAAATATCCTGTCACCATCCGTTACTATGATCTCCTGTTTTCCGGGGGCCTCGGTTTTACCAAGGTTTCGGAATTTACCTCCCGTCCGAATATCCCGTTAAAAGGCATTCACACATGCCTGATACCGCCCTTTATTCATTATGGCAGTGTGGCGTTGCCTTTGCAGGAATGTCCCCTCCCGGGAATAAGTTTTGTGGACGATTACGCCGATGAAACCTTTACTGTCTATGACCACCCCAAAGTTATTATTTTCCAAAATACCGGTCGGAAATCACAGGATGAAATATTTTCTTTGTTATCTCCCCCCGATGGATCCTGAATATCATCAGCAGAGCAGCTATTTCGATGTATCTGCAAACCGTTTCGCTCAGAATTTGCTGTCAGAACTTTCACCTGCTCACGAGCTGGAACTTGGCGCTTTGGCTGATTATCTTTCACTTCCTCCCGGATCCACACTGATTGATTTTGGATGCGGTTCCGGTCGCGTCTCTCTTTATTTTTTGGAAAGGGGATATCATGTTATTGGGGTGGATGTTTCCCGAAAGTCACTAAACGACTTGGAAAAATACTACCGCACCCACAAAAATCCTTCATGGGGCCGTTTCGAATCCCGGCCTACGCTTCCTTCTGCCGCAAAGGTCCGGGCTATTGCCGGGGCCGACGTCCTGCACCATGTTAACATTTCCCGGTATCTACCCCTTTTCCATCGCCTACTCGTTCCTGGTGGAAAAATTGCCTTTTCCGAGCCGAATAGTTATCACTTCCCTTGGTATATCCACTACTTTACTAATCATATTCCCTGGTCAATAGAAAAGGGGATTATGCAATGCTCCTTGTTCAATTTCCGCCGTCTCCTCCGTAAAGCCGGTTTCGACAGTTTCACAGTCAGAGGGCATGGCCTGTTACCCACCCCCCTGTTCAACTCTTTTCCTAATCTCTGCCGGGTAAACGCCATGAGGTGGGGAAATTTTCCATTACTGCGGCTGTTTGCTTTCCGGTATCTTGTCCTGGCCCAAAAACACTGATACAAACACCTGCTTTCCACCCGCTTGGTGGGTTTTTACTTCTCCTCTCGGGAAACAATTCCTCCAGTTTTCGATGGCCTCCAGGTCCTGCGGGCTGTTGAGTATTATTGCCGGACGCTGCGGTTTGATATCATCGCAGCTTCTGGCAAATACGCCCGCATTAATCAGGTTTTCTCTTCCGTCCTGTTCGTTTAACCGGTAAAACAGAGCTTTTGGTTCAGGTTGTCCCCAGTTTCCCCAGCAGCATGAGCTTAAATAAACAGAAGTATGTCCCGGTAGTGTGTTTACATACTCTGCCATTATTTTGGCGTACGCCCTGTTTTGATCAGGCAAACCCGGAGGGTACAAAACAAAGTATTTGTAAAGGTTTAATAGAATTATTCCGGTTAAAACAATTCCCGCCGCAACCCCTGCCGTTTTCTTTGAATATCTCTTCAAATAATTAAAGCTCTCTGAAATACCTGTTGCTGTCAGGAAATAAACCAAAGGCACAATACCCATTGTTCTCCCGCTGTTTGGAATCTCCCCCGGCGGTATAGCCGGGGACATGGATGGCAGAGCCAGCAAAAACATAGCAGCTGTCGCGCGCACCAGTAGCGGCCTGTTGGTTTTTAGAAGATACAGTATTCCCAATAGGAAAAATATGCCCGATATTCTGTCAATATGCGGATCACCGGGTACATTTACCCTGAAAATACCCTCACCTTTATAATGCATCATCAGCGCGGTTTTTTTGATATTTTCAATAAATCTCTGCCGTGTTTGCTGCGTCAGCAGTTGTGATATGGAAGGTACTTTATCTCCGACATAACCGGTAGTGAAATTGTCCAGATTACTTAGTATCACCTTGGCAAACAGCAGCAACGGAAGAATCAAAAGCAGAGTCCCCCACAACCCGCCCTTTATTTGTTTGCGGCTCACCAGCCACCAAAGCCATAATAAAGGCAGCACAAAAGTCTGTGGGTACTCAAACAACCCCAGGCTGGCACTCAGTGCCCCCACAGCCAGGTGAGCAGGTTTTCTTGTTTTGGCATATTTTTCAGCCCAGAAAATTACGTTTGCCGTCAGAAATAAGATAATAATCTGGGAATTTCCGGTCCTTGCCCAGACAATGGTCCAAAAAGAAACGGCCGCTAAAAACATGGCCCACAAGGCCGTTTTTCTGTCCGCCAGCTCCTTTACTGCCAGGTACGTCATGACCACACCCATTCCACCCACCAGGACCGAGGAAAATTTATACTGCCAGTAATTGCTTCCCAGGAGCAGGATAACGGGGGTTACCAAATAGTGGTATATCGGTCCGGTGCTCTGGAAAAAGTACCAGGGCCATAGCCCGTTTAAGATCTCAAGGACATATTCATGTACATTCGAAATGTCTCCGTACCATTCACCCGGCAGATCATTCAGTTTCCACAGGCCGATAACGAAATAAATCGCCAGTACAATAATCGGTAATATTTTTTTATTGTTCATCCGGTTATGATTTTTTCAAATCTGTCTATTATTTTTTTCAGATCAAAGACTTCTTCCGCTTTCACTTTCCCCATTCGGTACGAATCGTAGTTATTCAGAATCTCATTAATAGCTTCGGCCAGCGCAGCCGGATTTTTTGGCGGCACGGTTATACCCATACCGGTCTCACGGATCGGTAGTCTTACCCCAGGCAAGTCCGAAGCCACTACCGGCACACCGCACATCATTGCCTCTACCTGTACCATACCAAAAGCCTCTGTAGCGTTAACGGACGGTAAAGCCAGTATTTTAAGGCAGCTGTAGAAGTCACCCATTTCCCCTTCGGGTATTACCCCGGCTACTTTTACCTTTCTTCCCGCCCTTCGGACCGCTTTAGTGACCCGCTCTTTATAAGCCTGCTCTCCGGCTGGTTCTGTTGGACCGGCAATTAAAACTTCCGTCCTGGGGTCGATCGCATTTAATGCCTCCAGTAAATATTCCACTCCCTTTTCTTCTGCCATACGGCCGGCCATACCTATAAGGAGTTTCCCTTTTCTGCCGTATTTTGCTGTCCCTGTGCTTCGTTGCGGTTTCCGTACGGGGGGATATATATACACCAGTTTTTTACGAAAATGCGGCAGCAGCCGTGAACTGTCTGCGTAATCAGCTCCGTAAGTTACCACTTTGTCGGCCAGAGACAGCGTCACCAGGTTGCAGACATCAAGTATTACCGTAGCGATTTTATTTAAAATTCCCTGGGGTAGTACCACATCGCACAAATAGATTGCAGTTACCTTTTTTCTGAAAACTTTTCCCAAAATTGCTGGCAAAAATCCCTCTGCCTGAGGGAGTCCGATTACTATCCTCTCGCTTTCCCTGACCGATTTTACCGATTTTACTGCAAAATCCAGGCTTAAAAAACCCTTGCTGACTTTAAACAAAGGCACAGCCCGGATTATTCCTACTCCGTTTATAGTCTCACAAACCGGCAGGCTTGCATCGTGTTTCATGCACAACACCCGGCACTGGTGGCTTCTGGCCGCCAGTTCTTCCGCCAGGTTTCTTAAGTAGTTTGTCAGGCCGGAGATATACGGGCTATAGTAAGTCAGACTAAAAAGTATCCTCATTGGTTGCTATTCCTCTTAAAGCTTTTTCCAGATATGGATATTTAAACTCGTAAGGATAACTTCTGTCGATAAAGTTGTAAATCCAATAAATTTTGGCATTCTTTTTTTTGGCTAGATATTCCACAATATCGAGGTTGTCGTCCACGAAATAATGAACATTTAATCTTTTCATTATTTCCTCTTTAAATAAATGTGGTTGATCGTCTTTTTTATTCAGGTTAATTGTCTTGAAAACATCTGTTAGCCCGTTTTTATTCAGCCATTTGGCAAGATCGTCCTGTAAAAAAGAAAACCTGGCGGTAACCAGGTGAAATTCCCATCTCGGATCAGTAGCCATTTCTCTCAGCAGTTCCACCCCCTGTGCCGGCAGCATGCTGGATCCGAAAACGACAGACCATATCATTCTTTGCCACTTGTTTGCCGGTATTAAAAATTTGAGTTTTTTCTCCCGGAAAATTTTTTTCTTAACCATCGCGACTGGTGCTCTGACCACGCGGAAAGGGTTATATGCCACCACTCCGTCAAAATCCAGCCCCACCCTGATTTTTTTACTCATCATTCCTGATTTTACAGTATTTTCCGGCAGTTCTACCCGGTCCTTTTTCTCCACCACCATCCCCCTCCGGCAATCATTGTTCCGGACAAGACCAGCAGTATTAAAGTTTTATCAAACACTCCGGAACTGGGTAATTCTGTTTCGCTCTCGGTTTCGGTTTCTGTCGGGGCAGGGGAGAAAGTGGTAGGTGTCGCGGAGGCTTTTGGCGTGGCCGATGGCAGCCCTGCGGCGCGGGGAGTAGGAGTAGATGTCGCCGTCCGGATGGTGGTAGGAGTGGGTGAGCCGGCTGTCGGTCTTTGTGTCGGGGAGGGGGTACGGGTAATAGCGAGAGTGGCAGAAGGCGTGGACGAGTAAGCCGGGATAAGGCTTTCGCCCACTGCGTAGACGGTAAATGTCTTGGTAATCCTGGAAGTTACTCCGTTAATTAGGGAGGTTATGGTCAGAGTATGCGGACCCGGGGGCAAATCTTCTGGTACGCTGAATACAAAATCACCGTTATCATCGGCGGTTGTAGCACCCACAATTACCGCCTCGGAGTGAATCTCTATCGTGATCTCCGCGCCAGCCGGGGCTTTACCCATAATTTCCGGCCGCAATGTATTTACTTTTTCACCTGATTTTGGTGAAACGACTTTTATCGGGCTGTTTTCATCTTCCTGTTCTTCTTCTGAAATAGAAAGTTTGGAAGTTTTCTTTTCACTTCCCGGGGTTGCCGGTGTTTGAACCGCCGTCTCGGTTTCATCGCTGCTGATCACTAGCTGGGGAGCTGGGCTGTCCTTGTCCGTAGTCAGGGACATCCTGGCGGAGCCCATCGGTCCGGCTTCCACCCGCAACTCAAGTTGCGTGGTTGAAATATCATACGGCGCTATATCCTCAAGGGTGGCCGCACGGGTTTTGGATAGGGGAATAACCCAGGCACCGCTGGCCTTGACTATTGTAGATTGCGTCACCGCCCCTGGAATCTGCAGATATATTATTGCTCCCTCGGCAGCCTCCCCGTTTGAAGTCACTGCCTGGCCGTAAGCTACATCTGCCGCAGGTTCCGTTGATAATACCCCTGCCGTAGAAAATTCGTACGGTTTCCCGTCATAGTCGTACACACCTTTGCCTGTTCCGATTTTAAACTGGTATTTTGTTTGGGGTTTTAATCCCTGGATCTGCATATAGTGGGTAAAATAATTCTCCACTTCACCTTTGCGCTGGTCTCTCTGATCTGACACGCTTGAGTTTAATGCCCGTCCTTGTTCTCCGAATTTGATATAACCGCTCACTGCTTTGTCTGTGATCCAGGATATTGTCGCCGTAGTATCCCCCACGTTGGTAACAGTTACCTTTTGCGGGGATTCTTCAGGAGACGCTTGCAGGCTTCCCCTCAACTGGCCCCGGACCAGCCATATCCCGGCTACCAGTCCTCCCAGCGCGATAAACAAGCCAAGCAAGGTGGGTAGAGTAAACTCTTTCTTTTTCATGGAGTCATCTGTTCCAAAGTAGATAGGACTTCGGTTTTCAAAATTGGATCAAAGCTTTCCAGGTGTTGTTCCACACCTGGTGGCAAATCAGTATTGGTATACGCCCTGTATATTTCAAAACCCACCCACGATGCCATTGTTAATAAAGTTGTTGCCAACAGTAATACCAGTTCTTTCCCCAGGTTGCTTTTTTTCATATATTTATCTCCTTCCAGCCAAATGCACTTTGCCCTTCCAACTCAAAGTACAGGCCGCCTTCTTTGGTCTTACCAATTGTAAGGTTGGTGACCATAGTAACCCTTCTAAGGCTTTCCAGTTTAGTTATTAACAATCTTATCTGATCATATTGCGCCGTTCCCTTTAATGTAAATACCAGACGCTGGGAATTTTCAGGCAGTAGTAGATCCTTTTTCACCGGAGGTGGTACGTTTCCGGGCAGGGGAATTTTTTCCACTGTCAGCAAGTCAATCGTGACTCCGCTCTCGGACGCTTTGCCCAAAATAGTTTTAGACCAGCCTTCCCACTGGGCTGTTTCCGGCAGGGCTTCTTCGATTAACGACAGGCGGTTTTCATTTTTTTGCAGTTCTTCCGATGCCCGCTGTACCGCCATAATTTTTTGATCCAGTTTCGCGTCGATCTCCTTGTAGGATTGAATCTTGCCCACCAAAGTACTGATTGTCACCAGTGTCGGTCGAAAGGCAAAGACTAAAAGTATTATCATCAGAGCCAGTGAAAATACGGTCCACAAGCTGGCGGACCACAAAGGTCGTGCCTGCACCGTCTGTAGGTATCTCCGGTATCGGTTTAAGCTGTTTTTGTAATCTAAGGCCATTTATCTTTTCAGGTTTAAACGGAATTTAATTACCTTTTCGGTCCCCTGGGTGATGGAGGAAATCTCAACGCTGCTCCAGCGCTTGTCCCCGTCAAGCGCGGCTATCATTTCCCCCATCTCTTTTTCCGAAAATGAATTAGCGTCTATCTCGACTTCGTTGCCGTTTATCGTCATCTCGGTCAGTTTTACCTCAGGTGGTGTTTTGACGGCGATGGAGTCCATCGTCTCTGATGCGCTGATTCTTTTGGTCAGAATTTTTTTGACCGCTTCCAATCGCGCTTGTTTGGACTTGAATTCTCTTTCAATTGGGGAATTGGCCTCCAGAAGACTTACTTTTCCCTCAATTTTCGAGCTTAATACCGACAATTCATAATCCAGTTTGAACCGCGATAAAAAAGCCAGTATAACCACCAGCTCCGTTAAGATTATGATGTATCTTCCCGTGGTTACAGCCCACTTCAAAAATCTTCCTCCAAAAGACATCTCAAATTCAGTTGGTGGAAGCAGGTTTACGTTCCTGATCCGGGCAGGCATAAATCCAGTATACCAAAAATATTACTTTGCTTTCCGTACCAGCTTGGACAACCGCGACTTTAGTCGGGAAGCTTTGTTTCTGTGAATTACCCGGGACTTGGCAGCGCGGTCAGCAGTGGCGAACACTTTTTTAAGAGCGGAATTAGTGGGTTTTTTACGCATCTGTGACACGGCTTCTCTCAGGGTCTGGCGGATGCTGATATTAACTTTATTTTTACGGACGTCGGCGCGCAGTTTTCTGATAGCTCCTGCTGTTATCGGCATAATACCCCTGTAGTTTGTCTCAGGGTGGCAATATAATAACACACATGCGGGAACTTCTCAAAAACGGCAGTCATCTTCTTTACCGCAAGCAAACAAATATTCTCTCCGCCGCGTTTATTATTATGTCTACCTATGCTTTATCCCATATCATGGGCTTATTCAAAACGCGGCTTTTGATTAGTTACTTCTTTGGCTCCCGGGCGGCATTATTGGATGTTTATTACGCTGCTTTTGTTATCCCGGACTCCCTGTTCCAGCTGTTGGTCATCGGTTCTCTTTCCGCTGCGTTCATACCCGTTTTCACCCGATATCTGGCCCGCCGGGAAGAAGAAGCCTGGACTATGGCATCTTCAGCAATGAACCTGGTTTTACTGGTTTTTACGGTCATTTCCGCCTTCATTTTTATTTTTGCCGCCCCCCTTTCCCGTCTTATCGCTCCCGGTTTTGATCCGGTACAAATAGAAATTATGGCTTCTCTTCTCCGGGTTATGCTCGCAGCCCAACTGTTTTTTTCTGTATCCGGATTCCTGACCGGAATGATCCAGTCGCACCAGCGTTTTCTTATACCCGCGCTCGCTCCGGTGGCCTATAACCTCGGTATTATCTTGGGGATAGTATTTCTGTCGTCTCCGTTGGGAATATACGGGCCGGCAGTCGGAGTCGTATTAGGTGCATCCTTGCATATGCTGGTACAGCTTCCGCTGGCTTTGCGTTTGGGATTTAGATTTATTCCGTCCATCAATTTCCGTCATTCCGGAGTCCGGGAAACAATGCGTCTGATGCCGCCTCGGGCTTTGGCACTTGGTATAGACCAGGTGGAACAGTTTGCGGCTGTTATTTTGGCTTCACTTCTTGTCCCCGGCTCGCTCACCATATTAAATGTTGCCCGTCTCCTTTACGCAATACCTGCATCTTTGTTTGGGGTCACCTTGGGCCAGGCAGCCCTGCCCACACTTTCCCGCCAATCCGCCGAAGCGGACCGGAAAACGTTTATTTCCACTCTTACCGAAACTTTGCTTCAATCTGTGTTTCTTGCCCTTCCGGTCACTATACTTTTCATTGTTTTGAGGATTCCCATTGTCCGGCTGGTCTTTGGTGCCCGATCTTTCCCATGGCTCGCGACTCTGACCACAGGTAAGACATTGGCCATTCTGGCTTTTTCCGCCATCTCCTCTACTCTTTTACAGTTGATTATCCGTGCCTTTTACGCACTACATGATACCCGCACCCCGTTAGTTGTTGGCTTTTTTGCCGCCCTGTTTGACGTATCCTTAAGTGTAGTTTTTGTCAAAGTGTTTAATTGGAATGTTTTGGGACTGGCCGCCGCCATCTCTCTGACAACATTTGTTGAGACTCTGGTCCTCTTTGTCATCCTTTCTTCCCGCCTTTCGCCGGACAATCGGCTTTTCTTTGCTGCTTCCAGGCCATTCTCTAAAATGGCTGTTGTTGCCCTGGTCATGGGAATCAGTCTTTGGATTCCTATGCGGCTCCTGGACCGATTCGTTTTCGATACCACTCGCACTCTTCCCCTTATAGCTCTCACGGCCATTACCAGCTCTATCGGATTGGGTGTATATTTATTTTTATCTTATCTCTTCCAGGTCAGGGAACTGTCCGCTTTTTTGTCTCTGGCCCGTCGTCTTTATCAGTGGCCGAAATTTTTCGCTGGCCCCGAACCTTCCGAACCCCTCATCATTCCCGCTTCGGACCAGAACTGACGAGTCCTGTTAAAATAGCCTTTAATGCAAAACATCCGCAACTTTGCCATTATCGCCCATGTGGATCACGGTAAGTCGACTTTGGCCGACCGCATGCTGGAACTCACCCACACTGTCTCCTCCCGGGAGATGAAAACCCAGCTTCTGGACAGCAATCCCATCGAGCGGGAGCGGGGGATCACTATCAAGCTTGCGCCGGTCCGCATGAGTTACACTTTAAATAATCAAACCTTCATCTTAAATCTGATTGATACACCGGGACACGTCGATTTTTCTTATGAAGTAAACCGTTCTCTTGCCGCCTGCGAAGGGGCCATACTGTTAGTGGATGCCACTCAGGGTATCCAGGCTCAGACCCTGGCTCATTACCATCAGGCAAAGAAATTAAACCTGACAATTATTCCGGTGGTCAATAAAATCGACGTCACAACGGCTGATATCGAAGGTGCCAGACAGCAGCTTCACGATATATTAGACTTCGAATTGGACTCAATTCTTATGGTATCAGGCAAGACCGGCGCCGGCGTCCCCCAACTCCTCCAAGCTGTCATCGATCGCATTCCTCCTCCTCGCTCCTCCTCTCCTGTCTCATCCCCCACCCGCGCTCTTGTTTTTAATTCCAACTACGACCCCCACTTGGGCGTGATTGCCTGGGTCAGGTTATTTGATGGTGAGATCCAGGTCAACGATGAAATCCTCCTCCTTGGTACAGGCGCTTCCGCATCTGCTCTCGAAGTGGGTATTTTCTCTCCTTCCCGCAAGCAAGTAAATCAGCTGTCTACGGGCGAAGTCGGCTATGTAGTGACCAATCTCAAAGACATCAGCCATCTCCGCGTCGGCGACACACTCACCACGACTAACGATCAACGAATAACGAATAACCTCCCCGTTCCACTTCCTGGCTACCAGCTGGTCAAACCTGTAGTCTTTGTCAGTTTTTATCCCACTGACGGGGCTGATATTAATTTGCTTCGTGACTCCCTGGGGAAACTACGTCTTCAGGATAGTTCGCTGGATTACTCCCCGGAGTTTTCCCCTGCTCTGGGTAACGGATTTAGAGTAGGTTTGTTGGGATTGCTTCACGCCGACATAGTGCAGGAGAGACTGGAGAGGGAATTTGGTCTCGAGCTTATCGCCGCGGCACCTTCGGTAGCATATGAAGTGCTGCTGGTCAGTGGTCAGGTATTGAATATTTCCAAAGCCATGGACTTGCCGGATCCCTCGCTGGTCCGGGAAATCCGCGAGCCGATAATCCGCCTTACATTGTTCGTTCCCCGGGACTATCTGGGGCCGGTTATCCGGTTATGTCAGGAACACCGCGGGGTATTGCATGACATGCAGTACCTGGGTCAGATAGTTACTCTAATATATTCGCTCCCGCTGTCGGAAATGATCAGACAGTTTTATGACCGGCTCAAAAGCGCCTCAGCCGGATTTGCGACTCTGGATTATGAACTGGAAGGCTTCCGGGCGGCGGATCTGGTCAAACTGGATATACTCGTCGCCGGCAATAAAGTTGATGCTCTCTCGCAAATTATCCCCCGTACTCAGTCGGCGGGATTGGCCCGTGATTTAATAGAACGTCTGAAAAGTCTGATACCCCGGGCCCAGTTTGAAATTCCACTGCAGGCGGCTGTCGGCGGTCATATCCTGGCCAGGGCGGATATTAAAGCCTTTAGAAAAGATGTTACTGCCAAGCTGTACGGTGGCGATCAGACCCGCAAGGACAAACTTCTTAAAAAACAACAAAAGGGCAAATCCCGTATGAAGCGCGTAGGTCGGGTTGACATCCCACAGGAAGCATTTCTTTCGATATTAAAAATTTAATCAGTGGGATTGGAGGCCGGAGTTTGTGGGTTATTTACAGGTTCCAGCTCCAGTAGCACAATACTGTTTGGTGCCATTGGTATTTCCCTTTGCAATATCGCCTCGGAAGTAGCTGCCGCCGAAGAAACAGTACTGGCTCCCATAACGGTTCTTTTCAGGATGAAATTACCCTGCTTTAAATTAATAAAGCTCACCGGAACTATTTCAGAATGTGCCCCTTTGGGGTCATAATTAACTAAAAGCACCTGGTAAGTATCACCGTCCAGTGCTCCGATTGCCCTGACCCATGTACCTTCCCCGGTCACAGCCAGTCGGTCGCTGCCCAGGCGGGATAAGACTTTAAGGGCTTCCGAACGTGGTTTGTCCAGTATTCCCCAACTGCCGGTCACCGCAAAACTCATGCCGTATTTGACTTTAAACATCAGCTCTCTGGATACAGCTGCCAGATGGGCGGCGCCGACCATTGTATCGTTTGCCCCTCCTTTTTCGTTATCCGGACCCAGTTCCGATACTATTTTTTCCACATTAGAAAAATACGGATGTCCCTCAATCCACCGGTCTACATCCTCTACATCGGCGGTATATTTATTTATATCGGCATCGTATCTGTGCCAGGAGTAAAAATCCATTCGTAAATTATTTTTCAGGATAAAGGGAAAAAAATTATCCACCCAGCTTTTATACAAACCGGTTGTGGCAGGTCCGCCGATTTTAAATGGTTTAACTCCGGCTGCCTGTTCAGCTCCGCGGACGGAATATAAGTACAATGTTCTGTAATCTTTTTTTCCCGACATTTTCCACTCCCCGAAAAGGTCCGGCTCGTTCCATACTTCGTAATATACATCAGAAAGACCCATTTCCCCGCTGAAGTGCTCTATTGTTTTTTGGACTACCAGGGACCACTCTTTCCAGTCCTTTGGCGGTGCTACAGTATCTCCTGATGATATTGCCGCTGGCATATAAGACAGGGAAAAAAACGGCGTTGCCTTGGTGGAAATGATCTGTCTTACCACTCGATCCAGTTGGCTCCAGTCGAAAGTCAGCCCGCTGCTGTTCCTGTTTACCACCCCGAACTGGTCCAGGATATGGTCGATTCTAATATATTGCGGTTTGAGCTCTGCCACTTTTTGTTCATTACCGTTTAAAAATGTAGGCAGATCCTCTCCTCCCTGGGCTAGCCCTCTCCAGACTGCCGGCAGTGGACCCAGTGGATGGTCTGTTTCGATGGCAATTGCGGACAGCCTGCCTTCTGCCCCCACCAGATATCTCACTACTCCATTTGCCAGCTTAAGAATTCCCGGCAGCACCAGTGCCAGCACTATCACCCCCATAAAAGAAATTACTTGTTCCCGGTTTTTCATTACTGTGTCAATTGTACGTTGCCGCACTCCTCTTGACAACAATTAGCACTCGTGATAACTTTCTGCTAAGCATGGATCTCACATCACGCCAAACCCAGATTCTCAAAGCCATTACCGAAGAATACATCTCCAGTGCTGAACCCGTCGCCAGTGAACAAATTGAAAAAAAGTACAGCCTGGGAGTCTCTCCGGCTACCATCCGCAATGAAATGGCTGTCCTGACACACCAGGGATTTTTACATCAGCCTCATACCTCCGCTGGACGTGTACCCACCCCGGTCGCGCTGCGTTTTTATGTGGATCACCTGATGCAGGAAAAGCGCCTGTCTGTGGCAGACGAGGTGTCTTCCAAAGAAAGGGTCTGGGATCAGCGAAACGATTTTGACCGTCTGATGCGCCAGGCTTCACTGGTTCTCGCAGAAAAGACCAAAAACTTGTCAATAGCCATAACCGATCAGGGTGATATTTATTATGCGGGTGTGGCAAATATTCTGGATACACCCGAATTTTTTGATATTGATGTCACCAAGACCGTCCTTTCCCTGCTTGATCAGGAGTCACGCTTAAAACAGCTTTTTTTTGATAGAAATTACGGTCAGGACCCGGTCCATATAGTTTTCGGATCGGATCTCGGATGGCCGTATTTCGAACCCGTAGGTGTTGCTTTTACTTATTTCTCTTCAGGTCAGGGACACCGCGGTTCTTTGGCAGTTATCGGCCCCTGCAGGTTGAATTTCCCTTATGTCATTCCTACCCTTAGATATTTTTCCCAGCTTATTTCCCAGCTGAATGGTAACTGGTAAATTATGTCAAAAAAAACTACCGCGGAAACGTTAAAGGGGCAGATCAAGGTCCTGGATGAGAATTGGAAACGGGCTTTGGCGGATTATCAAAATCTCCTGCGCCGGGTCGAACACGACAAAAAAGAATTTATCCGCCTGTCTAATGCCAACATAATTGCCCGGCTTCTGCCTTCTCTTGATATTATGGAACTCTCTGCTTCCCATTCGCAGGACTTGGGTGTTCAAATGGCCGCCAGGCAGTTCAGGGAAGCTCTGACAGCGGAGGGACTGGAAACTATTTCACCTCAGGAAAAAGATCCGTTTAATCCGGAATTTCAAGAATGTACAGAGACTTTACCGGCAGAGAGCGATCATGCGGAGAATACAATCGCCGAACTTGTATTAAAAGGGTATCGCATAGGCGATTATGTCCTGCGCCCCGCTAAAGTGAAAGTTTACAAAACCGAAACCCAAAAATCACAGACTGCTGACAATATTAATTGAACACCTGCCTGCCGGCATGCAGGTTGAATATTTACATATAAATATTAAAATATAATATATGGCCTCATCAAAAATAATCGGAATAGATCTCGGCACCACCAATAGTGCCGTAGCGGTCATGGAAGGCGGAAATCCGAAAGTAATTCCCGCGGCAGATACCGGCAGAAACGTCACTCCTTCCGTCGTGGAACCCGTAAAAAATCTGGTCGGAGATGTAGCCAAACGTCAGATGATCTTGAATCCTCAAAATACGATATACAGTGTCAAACGCCTCATGGGCAGAAAGGCTGCTGACCCGGAAGTCAAACGTACCGAAGATATGGTCCCCTATAAAATAGCCGCCGGAAAAGACAATATGGCGGTAGTGGAAGTACAGGGCAAGCAGTATACCCCTCAGGAAATCTCAGCCATGATTTTGCGGACTATGAAAGCCCATGCCGAAGCTTATCTGGGAACTCCGGTGGAGAAAGCTGTCATTACCGTCCCTGCGTATTTTGACGACTCCCAGCGTCAGGCCACCAAGCAGGCTGGTGAAATAGCAGGATTAAAAGTGGAAAGAATCATCAACGAACCTACAGCAGCCGCCCTGGCTTATGGCTTGGATAAAAAAAACGCCCACACTGTGGCTGTCTACGACCTGGGAGGGGGGACTTTTGACATATCCGTCCTCGAGCTGGGAGAAGGAGTATTTGAAGTCAAGGCTACCAATGGCGATACCCACCTGGGTGGGGACGATTTTGACCAGGCTATTATGGAATGGATTATTTCCGAATTCCGCAAAGAACATGGCGTCGATCTCAAGAAAGACAATCAGGCTCTCCAGCGGATCAGGGACGCGGCGGAAAAAGTCAAAATAGAACTTTCCTCCAGCATGGAGGCGGATATAAATCAGCCTTATATTACCCAGAAGGACGGTTCTCCCCTGCATCTCACCCTTCGTCTTACCCGGGCAAAACTTGAATCTATTGTCGAGCCGCTGATTCAAAAAACAATCGCTCCCGTAAAAGCGGTTTTGGCAGACGCCAAAAAGGACATTAAGGATATAGATGAAATTGTCATGGTTGGAGGAATGACCCGTATGCCTAAAGTTTTGGAGGTTGTCAAAAGTTTTTTTGGCAAGGAACCAAACCGCAGCGTCAACCCCGATGAAGTTGTTGCCATTGGTGCCGCTATCCAGGGAGGGGTTTTGACAGGGGATGTCAAAGACGTAGTGCTTTTGGATGTGACTCCTCTGACCCTTGGTCTGGAAACATTGGGTGGGGTGATGACCCCTCTTATTGAAAGAAACACCACGATTCCTACCAGTAAATCCCAGATCTTTTCTACCGCCGCGGACACCCAGACTTCCGTCGAAATCCATGTCCTCCAGGGGGAGCGCCCTATGGCCGCAGACAATAAAACATTAGGCCGGTTTATTTTGGATGGTATTCCGCCTGCCCCCCGCGGCGTGCCCCAGATTGAAGTCGTATTCGATATTGATGCCTCGGGTATTCTCAAAGTCTCCGCCAAAGACAAGGCCACCTCCAAAGAACAGCACATAACCATCACCAACTCTACTAATCTGGATGAAAAAGAAGTAGAGAGAATGAGGTCTGAAGCCGAGAAGTTTTCCGCTCAGGATACGGCAAAAAAAGCCCAAATAGAAGCCCGAAACCAAGCTGACACTCTCATCTTCACTGCCGAAAAGACCCTGAAAGATGCCGGTGACAAAGCCCCTGCCGACCTCAAGTCCGAGGTGGAAACCAAAGTCCAAAACCTCAAAAGTATACTTGAAACCGGGACTAAGGAAGATTTGGAAGCTAAATCCAAAGATTTGATGGAAACCGAGGACAAAAAAGATGATAAAGGCCCGGATAAAGGTACTCCCGAAGAGGGCGAAGTCGTCAGCTGATCCCCAGAAAAGCAATCGCCTGTTCTCTGAGCGGAAGACCGGGAGTGAGCTCAAAAAGTTCATTTGTAACTTTTTCACCCGAAATCAACCATCTTTTTATTAATCCCAATTCCTGCGGATTATATATATTTCGTACCCGCGTTAACACATATTCCTGACCTTGTTCAGTATCAAATAATTTCGTTTCAGAACCCATTATTTGCATGTGGGCTTGCTCCATCAAGCCGATTACGGCTACGTGTGCGAAAATTAATTTCTTTTCAGCATCAGATGCCGGCTTCGGCTAAACTTAACCCCATAGTGAAGGAATAATAAACCTTAACTTAAATTTTGGCAAGAACTTGTTAACACTGGCAACAGTTTAACCCGTCTGTTATATTTATCTCTGTTCATGCCAGATCCAATTCCCCAACCCGACAATCCTCCTGCTGTCGTCCCTACTCCGGTTCCGCTTAAACCGACCAGTGCCCCGGTGAAAATCCGCGAGCCAAAGCATAATTTTTCTTCCACACAGGGTTTGCTTTCCCGTCTGCAGGAACTAACCGGGACCCCGGTGATTAGCTACTATAACTCAGCCCGTTCTTCCATGGTCCAGAGTCATCCGGACCTGTTTTTAGATCAGCTGCA
>Ga0075789_118_pt1 | contig 19614 bp, 20 predicted proteins | sample RifGroC1_FD_67885 | JGI IMG/M metagenome (GOLD analysis project Ga0075789, IMG submission 67885) | Microgenomates (Amesbacteria) bacterium GW2011_GWC1_47_15
GTCTTCCATCCAGGGTACATTCATGAAACTGAACGTACCAGGGCTGCTTCATCTTAAGAACTTTACAGTTTTTCTCACCTACCTATTAGGCTCCAAAACCACCATGCCCGAGGTTTTCTTCCAGCTTCATTCAATAACAGAACTGCACTTTCATAAAGTTGCTCCGCCCCTTGTTCACCACAATAATCAGCTAGTTGTTGAGCAACAATTTCTGCCTGTTCCCTGTCACCGGTTAATATGGAAGCCTTAATCAATTTTATCCTATTCCCCAACCAATCAGGATTCTGACTACCAACTATCTGCTCAGTCATATGAAAGCAACTTAGCGTAAGCAAAATAGGTTCCAAGGCTCAATCCTTTCTCAACCTTAAAACCCGGATCCCCTGAGTCGTCAATGAACACCAACATAACCCAATTCTACTCCAACCATCTAATTATACCTCTGCGCCTCAACCTCAATTTCAAATATAATATTCCAACTTACTCCCAGCGCCCGGTATCTTTTGGATCAAATAACCCGTCCTTATCATACGGCTTTCGGGAAATTAACCTGTCACACTCCTTCTGTAACGGACAATCGGCATGTCTTTTTTGATTGCACCCCTGACTTCCGATATTCCATAAGCTTTCAGAAATTCTGCGGAGTTGCCAGCCATGTTCGCTGCTTATCAGTCCGAGTGTCCTGCCCACCAGAGTCGTGATTTGATGTGCATTCTCCGGCCGATCTAGTTTCACGGCTCCGGTCTGGATTAGCACTCTGGTCACCTGGAAATCTACCGGTACCCCCCCTCCATTTGAATTATTAAACTTATACAGACCATATTGATTCATCCATTGAACCACGAGTGTGGCTATTTTTGGGCCATACCTGGTAAATGTTCCATTTTTCTTCTTTTCCATCGTTTTTGCACGTGGTCGAACAACCAAAGCCTGAACAATCTTCTCCATGTTACGATCATGTTTATTAAAAAAATTTCTTATATCACCCCCAAATTTCCGTTCCAATAGTTTGAGGTTATAAGGCCACTCCGAAACAACCCTCCTGTTATATCCTGCCGGCCGGAAAAACTCCGTACAACCAGCCATTATCTCCTCATCACTCTTATTCATTGCCTCCTTTGGATCAAATATCCAGGAGTACTCAAACAAGTATCTGGTATTTGCTATACGCTCGAATAATCTCTCTGTATCATCACCGAATACGAACGCCGTGGTCAAAAACAGTGCATTCGATGCAAACGCCGGCCTAATGATCCGTTCACCGTACCCTTTTACCATTTCAATGAATGTCTTCTCCGGTCGAAAAACGCCCTTGGAAAATAACTTCTGCCGGTTGTCCATAGCTATCAAGGCCTTCTCAACAACTTCAGTAGTCCTTTGTAAGTCAACCTCAATCCCCATCGTCTCTGAATTTTACCATTGCCCCCAATTTTCACCGATCCTGCAAAGCAAAAGTCCTATAACTTTAATTATTTCCTGTTAAGGGATAAAATATGGATATCCCTACTTCCAGGGAACCAAGCATGGAATTCGATAATAACATAAACACATATATGTCAAAAATAATTGCCCCTAAGTTTTAAAAAAACCCTATATGATCTTAACCGAAAAATGGGCAAATTCCCATATAACCGGCCTGAACGAACTCCCGGATAACGCAGCACTTATAGCTGCCAATCACCCTTTCCTGTTGTGTCTGGCGCCCTCCATCCTGGCGCTCGCATGTAAATTCCCCGATGTGCGCATTGTCTCAGACGCCGGTCTGGTTTCCTGGCTTAAAGTTATGGGAATAGCGACTATTCCGGTAAATACCAAGTCCAACTTAAAACATGCCTGCAGTAAATCAGCCTTTCTAAAAATGAAGGTTACAGACTGTATATTCCGATTTATAGGTACAAAATATGATGAGATTGACAATCGCTCACTGCCGGGTAGAATTTCTTCCGGCCTTGCAGATGGTAATAGTATCTTTATCGCACCCTCCGGCCAGGGGCATCCTGACGCCGTCTGGCGGCCGGGCATTGGTTATGCGATCCAGGAAATTGTTGCTTCCGGTCAAAACCCCGTCCTTTCTTTCCTGCTGATTCAAAATAAAATTCCATGGCACGGAAATATCACTCTTGTCGAACCTCTCAACAATGTACTAGACCGCTGTAGAATTGATCCGAAACTTGTTCCTGCTAAAGAAATTGCTGCAGGTCTACAACGCTTTTTTAATATCCTCTCTTGAAAATTCTTCCTTTTTTCATCAATTGATATATTATTAATTTAATAACCCTAAAGAAAACACAAATTATTCATTTAAGTAAAAGGTCAGGTTTTACTTTGATTGAGGTCCTCGTCGCAATCGGCGTTCTGGCCGTACTTTCCGCCGGGACAATGTATATTATCAATCCCTCTGAAAAAATCGCTTCTTCCAGGGATACTGTCAAAAAATCTCACATTTCCCAAATCGGCCGTGCTCTAAAAAGTTTCAGCATAAGCAGCAATGGCGCGTTTCCGGCGCCATCCCTAATCTCATCCGCCCTAGTAGATACCGGAGAAATGCTGTCATTTCCCAATAACCCTTCTACCAAATCATTCAACTGCTCATCTGCTGCCGGCCAGGGAGCAGTCTTGACTAACGGTTACTGCTACAATACCACGGACCCGAGTGCAAATCCCCGGGGTGCGGTCATTTATGCCCCTTTGGAATCCGCCTCCAATACAAAAAACTGTTCGCCTCCGGCTGTGGCCTGGTATATCTGGTCGGCAATTCCGGGAACAAGCGGAATCGACTGTACCGGCAATGAATACACCTACTATCTTTATTCCGCCTCCGAGCTCTACTCCCACGCCTGTCACCTGCGCCAGCCAGGGAGGAACCTGCTTCACTTCCTGCCCCATCGGTCGTAACGACATCGGTAAATTGAATTGTACCGGCACAACCACTTGCTGCAAATAGGTTTGATATTTTATATCATCTCCACAAGTTGTCATTCTATAATTCTTAACTTATAGTTCACTTTGGATGTTCATCAAGACTGCCCTGCTGGTGTCCACGCTTCTATCATCTTTCTCCTCCCGATATACCCTACCCCGAATTACCCCCACGATCACCCCGCTCCCTTCACCTACACTTATTCTTACCTCTGCACTTACCCCATCCCCAACTCCCACTCCTGTGATTACCACGCTCAATATACCGACATACCTGTTAATCGCGGTCAACGATTACCGCCGGTCTCAAAATCTTTCGGAAGTCACCAGTGAACCATATACCTGCAATTTCGCCAAAGTCAGAGCCGGGGAAATCTCTGTCAGTTTCAACCACGATGGTTTCCGGTCCCGTATAGACAGCCGCACCTTGCCTTATCCATCGTATTCACGCATCACCGAAAACATTGCTTTAAACAGCAGTTACAAAGCTGTAGTACCCGGCTGGATCAATTCCCCCGGCCATGCAGCCAATATGCAGGCCGACACCCCCTTCGTCTGCATCCAAAAATACGGCAATTACTACGCTTACGAGGGCTGGAAACCCTAGCTCAATTTTACTTCCGGCGGCCGGTTTGAGCACCTTCCGAAGTCATCTCTTTCTGAATTCCTTCCCGCCATTTCCATTCCTTTCTAAGTTCTTCCAGAAATTCATTTTTTCCGTATTCTCCTTCCCCCTCAACAGCTTTTCTCGCCTTAGCTACAATTTCCCTGGCCCGATAGCCCATTGTCTCATTTTCGCTAAAACTGATCTTATCCAACACCCTCACCGGTGCTTCCTGTGGAGATAAATACCCATACAAAATATTGAATCTGTGTTTTTGCACACCCAGAATTAAACCTGCCAGTTCATCTTCTTCCAATCTATTCGGTCCTTTTCTGTATAAAACATTTCTGCACGCTTCAAGTACAATGGCATACGTTTGCAAACCATCTTCTTGAGAAGGCCGGTTTCCCGGCAACAGCCCTCGGTATAAAATTTCACTAAACCGGGCTACATACTTATTATAAAGCCCTACTGTCATTATTCAGTATTATATGTCGTTTTACTAATAATGCCAAGCCAGGCCAGAATCTGCGGCAAATGCTCGTCCCGATAGTGGCGGATATCTTCATCAATGATCCCGGAAGGCGTCAAATCGGAGCCTTCAAATACAGGCTCTTGCCACTTCTCCTCCGGTACAGCCAGATACACACCCAAAAGGGCAATCCCCACCGCTTCAAATTCCGCCTCCCGACCTTCCCACTCCATGCCCCCCCGTTTTTTTACCGCCTGCTGGTTAAAATCCTCCTGTTCCTCCAATTTCGTCGTCTTCCCCTGCAAAAAATCCTCAAGCGTCCGGGCAGTTAAGTCGTCCCAGCCGGAGATATGGGCCATCAGCTCCTGTATCCCCCATTCCCCCACCAACTTCTCATCCCGCTTTTCAGGCAGAATCTGCCGCACAGCCATTACCAGGCCGTACCTGGCTGCCCTGAACTGCGTGATCTGCTCCCTTCTCTCCATTTTCGTACCCAGGATTATACAACATTCGGAAATTGACTCATAGTATAGTTAAAAGTATAATCGAAAACCTATGAACAGTGAATTTGAAGATCTTAAGATCGATAACTTCCTGTTCGGCCCATACAAACCTATAGGGAACGAAGGTTGGTATTGGGCCGTTGGGAAATACAAAGGACCCTTCCGCAATACATATGACAGGACCAGGACATGCGAACTATATATAAATCCCATGCCTGGAGGCCTTGAGGTTAGCCGTTGGATATATGCCTGGTATGCCAGCACCAGAACTATTACCGCAAAAGACAAACCTGAAACCAGAGCCGCAGTCTTGTTGGGTCTTATAGCATACGCCGGTCAACATATCACACTCGGCTGGGAATATGATGTTGACGGTATCAAATTAATGGAGTTGCCCCATGCAGAATCTGACCCTTTGTACAAGGGAAAATTCCAGCATGGATACTGCCAGGCGTCTTTTCACCGGGGACATGACCGATTTTGGCGCGAAACGGCTTATGTCAGCTATGCCCCCGAAGGTCCCTGTTCCGCGGGTCGGATAAAACAAATTATAAACGGGGTAAATGAGACCCACAAAAGCCAGGGGGATGACGCGATGGCAAAATTTCTCTACGGCAAACCAGATGAATATATCCTCTCACGGCAGGAACAAGAAGCTATAAATTTTGAAGTATTAAAAATTAATCTGGAAATATAGAATTTTAAACCGCCCTTACTTCCCCACCCCCACAAATTCCAACATTGCCCTGACTTCCCGTCGGCGGCAACCGCAAAACCGCTGCCTATATTGGCCATTATCGGAATCTCCTGGGTGGTTATCCTGCTCATCACTATATCGCTAGGAACCCGTTACGCTCCGGAATAACCCGAAATCCCGCCCCAATGCCGTCCCCCAATTACCGGCTATATCGTGATTATCACCGATATAAGAATAAAAATTGTGCTCTACACCCTTTTTTTCAAATCTGGCCGCCAGTGCCATTCCCCATTCAAACGGCACAGATTCATCTGCTGTCCCGTGCTGGATATTTAGCGACACTTTTACCAGTGCCGTGTTGGCAAGTGAAGAAACTTGGGAATATTCTTCCGGTTTAAAATTTTCCGCCAGTTCCCGTTGTCTTCTTTCCAGTCGGGCGGTCCTCGTCGGATCCGCTATATTCCCCCTCCTGGCAAAATACATAAAAGTCTCGGGAAATTCCGTCACGGCGGGTGCCCATAATGTGGCTGCGGCGGCGCAGTCAGGACAAATCTCCAGGACCCTCAAAGTCACATCTCCTCCCATGGAGTGGCCATACATAAATATCTGTTTTTCATTTGCCTCCGGCAGTTTCCTGATACCCGCCAGCAGGTTGAGGACGTCAACCGCGTAACTAATTCTTGACAGCAGGCCTTCGGCTTCCCCATCGGAATTGTCATGCCCCCGGTAATCGGGTTTGACGACCAAAAAACCCGCGTCGGCAAAATACGCACTGGTATTGATATATGAATTTTCGGTTGAATATACTGCCGGTTCTATATATCCGTGGTTTACCACGACCACAGGCCAGCCGCCCTCCGGTGGCGTACCTTTGGGCAGATTCATCAGGGCATATTGCTTCAATCCGTCCGATTCGAAAGATATTTTAAAAGAGGTAAAACTGGCTGTTTCCCTTACCCGATTTTCCCTGCTGATTTCGCTGTCGTAAGTCCTGGCTTTCATTCCCTCTATGGTGTAGGGATTTATCTCTTGAGCCTGTACCGTACTTTCTCCCGGAACCATCTCAGGTCTTTTTTCCCGCGGGAGAATAATTGCCATCACCGCAAAAACCGGAATTATTAACAACCACCACCATTTCCGCATACTTTATTTTAAAGTATCCCCGCAAGACTATGGATGATTTGCATTCCCTGATAAGTTGTAATAGTATCCCCTCATGGAACCGGACAATGGTCAGGCTGCCTCTGCTTCCCGGAAATGGCTTTATCTGTCTCTGGTAATTTTGCTATTAGGTCTGATTATCGCAGGTGCTTTCTTGATGGGCACCCGGCGTCCAGAAGTATTATCGAATACAGCTGCCACCCCCACCCCATCCCCTGAAATCTCCCCTACTCCCACTCCTGAAGTTACGCCGATTCTTACTCCTAAAATCACAGCCAAACCTACATCCACCCTCAAGCCTGCTCCTACAGTAACTCCGACCCCCACCACTGCCCCCGTTTCCCAAACCACAATTATCAATTCCATTGTCTCTCTGGACGGCTTCAGGGCCAATAACAACGGCGGCAATAATTCCATCGAGATCCGCGCCGGCAATGGGTCCATGGTAGGAGCACCTGCCTATGAACTGGTCATACGGGGTTTCACCGGCTTCGATATTCCCACGGCCGTCCTCTCCGGTAAGACTATCGAATCTGCTGTCCTGCGTTTGTACCAGTATAAAGTTACAGGTACCCCCTACTCCGGCGGCAACAAAATCATTGTGGACCATCTGGACTACGGAGACAGTCTGGAAGGGGCGGATTATTCCGCCACCGCCATCTCCTCCGGCATAGCCACCCTTACTGCCAACGCCGTCATCGAGTGGAAGGATGCAGAAGTCACTTCCGCACTTAAAGCGGACCTTTCTGCAGGTCATTCCCGTTCCCAATACCGACTACGCCTGTCTACGGAAACTGATGGTTCCGGCACGGAAGATGTGGCCTACTTCCATTCCTCAAATACCGGTTATACCGGCTACTCCGCCGCCTTCCGCCCCCAGCTGGTAATCAAATATCATTAACTCGCAAGATTCTCTGGTATATTTAACCCATGCCCCGCCTGCCCCGGATGCGATTGCCAAAAATCCGCATACCTAATTTGCTCCCTCTCGTGCTGGCTGCTGCAACCCTTACAGTTCTGTCTTTTTTCCTTTATCAATACCGTCAGCGGTCCATATCTCTATCCGTCTCCTGGCTTACCACTCAATCGGAACTCTCACAGTCCCGCTCTCATAACGAAAACCTGCAATCCCGCATTACAGAACTGGAATCTGAAAACCAGCGCCAAAAAAATATTGAACTTTCTAGTACCATAGATGAAATAAAAAAGACCTATGTAAAATCAGTCGCCGTCTATGAAGATCTGATTGACCTGAAAAATCCTCCTCCGCTGAAGCGAAACTTACTCAACTTTCTAAAGATATCTCTACCGAAGTCCAAAAGCAGTCAGCGGCTTCCGCCCCGGCACCCGATTCTGTTGCAGCTCCCGCAAACAACAACCCTCCCGGTACTGGTTACAGCCGTCAAACCGTCAGCTCAGACGCCGGCAGTTTTGTCGTTTCCATAGTCTCCGCGGATCTGGGTTCTACCCGGGTAATAGTGGATACCGCGTCGGACTCCGATTGCGCCAACAATTGTCCTGTATTACCCCTGGGTACTTATGTTTCTCGTTCTGGCGCTTTTGCCGGAATAAACGGCAGTTATTTTTGCCCCGCAAGTTACCCATCCTGTGTCGGAAAAACCAACTCTTTTGATCTTCTGTTAATGAACAAAAACAAGACCTATTTCAACTCTGCCAACAATGTTTATTCCGGCAATCCGGCAGTGATTTTCAGTCCCGGCTCTATCCGTTTCGTCTCAGCCGCTTCCCAATGGGGACGGGATACCGGTGTGGACGGCGTACTGTCCAATTATCCCCTGCTGGTGTCGGGAGGCAACGTGGTTTTCGGGGGCAACGATGATCCCAAACAAGGCAGTAAGGGTAATCGAAGTTTTGTCGCCAATAAAGGCAACACTGTATATATCGGCGTGGTCCACAGCGCAACTGTCTCCGAATCCGCACGAATCCTTAAAGCTCTCAGTATGGAAAATGGCCTCAATCTGGATAACGGCGGCTCTACTGCTTTATGGTCCGGCGGCTACAAAGTCGGCCCCGGCCGCGATCTCCCCAACGCAATTCTCTTTGTAAGAAGATAATTCTAATTTACCTCTCTCTTTATCAGGAAGTCAGGACAATCAGTCCTGTCACTATTGAGTGCAAATTGTTCTTGAAGTAATCAAACCCCTTATCTTTACCCGAAAGTCTGGCCCCTACTAAAATAATGTCGTCTTGTTCACCAATGCTTCCTCTATCAAAGTTAAACGTTGTATTTAAAAAGTATCTCATCCACGCTTCAGCTATCTTTCTTTCCATTGAATCCTTAATATGCCAGCCTAATTCCGTATGTTGAGATAGAATTTGATGTGTTCTGTCGGCATGGGTTTTTTCGAGTTCTTTTGCCAGTATAGAATCCCTCAGGTCGAAAGGGGTATCTGCATCTCTTATTCCTCCGTAAATATTTACCCTGCAAATATCACCTGTGTTGATCGAGAACTGCAATCCCAACCCCGGGTGCTGACCCGGCAACAACTTCACTCTGTCTTTATCTCTCAAGACCCGCCTGCGTGCAGAAATAAATTCCGGCTCGCTATCGACAAAAGCATCTATATAGCTTACCAACTTTCAGCTAATGTTCTGGTTAAGGCGCAGGTAAAATCCAGTAGCTCATAGCTATGTTTTACTATTTTATCTTCCTTCTCAGAACGGGTCATATGCGGATTTTACCATTACTTGTTTAACATATATAATTACCCCCATGAAAGAAGTAACCATCATCTTCACTCCCCATCTGGCCCAAGCTATGAACCTGGGCAGAACCGAATGTAAGTCAATGGTGACCAATGGCCGGGTTTTTTGTATAGAACCAGGGAGTCGCCATACTTCTGACGGTTGCAGGGCTTTATTAGAGTTGCGCGATGGATTTACTTTTACAGGTTGTCCCTTACGCAATGGCAGCGATAATTACGCGGCTTTTGTTCCCCGGGTACGCGATAATTTGGGGATAGAAGTCTTGGAAGGCAAGAGAGAAAAAAATACCAACCCTTGAGATTTACAATCCCATTGCATTCTCTGCCGCCAGTTGCCGGTGAAGGCCAAAGCAGAGGCCAGCCTTTATTCTACTCTTCATTTTTCATCCCGTAAAAAATTATTTTTCGTAGTTAGCAATCCAGATCAGGTAGTCCGCCCCGTCTACCTTGCCGGAATTATTAAAGTCCCCGTTTGCCGGACCGGTTACACTCTTTCCGTAATTGAAAAGCCAAATCAGATAATCCTGCCCGTCTACCTTCCCGTCCCCGTTTGCATCCCCTGGTTTACCGGCAGGGGTAGGTGTAGCGGTTTTCATAGACGTTGGTGTAAGAGTGGATGTTATAGGGACGGTGGAATAATCTCCGATTTTTACGGCTGTATCATCCTTCAGCGCGCTTACGGTCAGCGTCAGCTGTCCGGAACCGTTTGTGGTCATATTTGTACTGCTGGTTACCGTACCAGTATAAGTATTCCACCACTCGACTTTCAGACCTTTGTTAGGGGTAAAACCGCTTAAGGTAATAGTGCCGGATTGGTTGGCAATGCTTACACCGTCATACACTTTTTTCCAGGTATGATTCTTATTTTGTATCCAGATGTGTGCCCTGTTTCCCGCTTTATGAATTTGTCCCCAAACCCTCAGATTTGAGTTGGATACGGATGGTCCGGCATCTATATAACCACCCTTATTCAGAGGTACATTCTGAATAAATTTATTAAAATTTCCAAATTCATTCCTGTGATCCCATACTTCACCCGCAGTGCCACAGCCGGACCTATTCGGTTCTTTGTAAATATGGCACTTCCCCGGTCCGTCAAGCCAATACTGCTCTGTCATCCCCCCGTAATTAATTCCGCCCCATATGCTGTTGTGCAGCCACAAACCATCCGTCGCGTTATTCTGGAATAAACTGTCGGCAGAACCCGACCAGGCAGTTTCTCCGCGGATAAATGGTTTGGGAGCGCCCTGGGAGTTTAGCGTACCATCGGACTTTTTTGCGCCTCTTAAAGTACTCAAAATATATGTAAATTCCGCCTCGTCAAAAAATCCCTGATCTTCATCCCGGGCATACATATGTTGGTCCGCAAAATCAATATCCGGGTAATTGCCGTCCTTGTTGTTCCAGAGAAAGTAGGGGTAACCCTCACCGTAAAAACTGGTGGAAACCATGTGCGCATTGGGGTGGTCGTAGGTACAGTCTTTTCCTGATACGGCGATGTCAAAGACTTTACATTTCATGTATTTACCCAATTCATCTACCATAATCCAATGCAGCCCGTCCGGGTCGGAAGGACCTTCGTTCAGCAATTCCCATGAGTGAATGCTCGTAGAATAACCCCACCGAGCCTGCAGATACCGCCACCAGGCTTCATGGAGAAAACGCGTTTTGGTTTTTCCTGTAGACTCTCTGCCGTTGCCGTAAAACAAATCTCCATTCTGGCTGTAAGGAGTCGAAGACAACTGGCCATTGTACTCAAAAAACCTCCATAATAAATCATTTTTCTCAAGAATCACGGGTTTGAAAGTTAATCCTTTTTGTTCCGCATAGGCCAGTGCTTTATCAAAAGCGTACGCATTCCTCTGATTGACGTAATAATGCTGGGCTGCCCATGGTTTATACAACAGGTTTGGTCCAAATTGGCCGCCGGCTAATACTTCCTCCAGCCATACATAATCGATAAAAACATGGCCTTTACTGGCCTTGGCAGCACTTAAATAAAACGGGTTGAAATAATCCCTGTCCCCGGAATTAAAAGTGCCGCTGACTATTGTCCATCCGGTGTTCGCAGCGTCAGGGCTGTTGCTCCATCCCGCACCCGCCGCACTCGAAGCTATTACCGTCCCGCCGGGGGAAGTACAACTGCTTTGGGATGGAGCATTTGAGCTCCAATGAAGCACTTCAAACGGTCCGGAAATATCCAAAGTCCGGTAGCGCACCCGTACTCGGTAATTGGTATTCTTCTTTGCCGGAATCGGGGCGGAAGGAAAGCCGCTGGTGCCTCCTGTAAACAGGCAGGGGGTATAGTTAAAAGTGTTGCCTCCTCCGGTTGTGTCTGCGTTCAGCCACCAATAGACTTCCGACCCGGCTGCAGCAGGAGGCATTGTCAAAGCCGGATACGCATTTTTAAAATTCGGATCTCCGGGATAAGAAATACGCGGGTTCGGTTCCTGGCTTTGGTGCAGGCTATTGACTGACCGCCAAGGGCTCCAGGCTGCGCCAAACATATACTTTTGGGACAGCCAGAAACGCGAGAGCTGGATATTGTTGGCTCCCATGCCGTCGAATTCGTAAGTATTTCCCAAAATCGGGTCTGCAAAATCTATGTTGCCCGCGTTGAGGTTGAATCCCAATCCGGGAAAATATGTGCCGTCATCGAATTCAAAATAGCGCACATCGCCGGCGCTGGGTTTGACAAATCCGTGTTTACCGGACGCAACCACGCTGAAATTGACTAAGGCTGATTCTGTCGTTCCACCCGCATCCTGCACCCTGATTTTGTATTTCCAGGTACCTGTTGAATTCGGGGAAAATCTGACTTTCCATGAAAAACTCCCCGTTGATGAAGTTCCTGCCGGATAAAACCATTCCTTATTGGATTTTACCTGGTCTTGAAATTCCTGAAAATAAAACCCCGGTTGGTTATATATCTGGCCGCTCGGGGAAGTAAATATCCCGGTTACTGTTATTCCCTGACCGGCGGCGATTCCGGGCGGTGGTAAGGCTGTAAAGGGAAGATAAAAATTGGATGCAGAAGTGCCGGTAATATTAAAACTTACCTCAAATTTCTCATACCTGCCCACACTGGCTGGTTGAGTAAGATTAACGATAGACGGACCTGTCGCCCTGACAGATGAGAGTGGCAGCAGACGATGATTTACTATTACGCCCGCCAACACCAAAGTCAGAGAAAATGATACTGCAGTAGCAGCCAGGGCAGTCTTAGACATAGGGGTCAATTAAATATAACATTTCGGCTCAGGACACCTCCTTATAATCCGTAATTGCTCAGCCAAACCAGATAATCTGCCCCGTCCGCTTTACCTGAATTGTTAAAGTCCCCATTGGTTGGTCCGGATACGTTTTGTCCGTAATGGGCCAGCCAAATGAGGTAATCCAGCCCATTCACCTGTCCATCTCCGTTGGCATCACCGGGTTTGGACACCGGCAGAGTTGGTGTTTTGGTCGGCGACTTGATTGGTGTTGGTGTTTTGGTAGGGGTTATGGTAAATGCAGCTTTAATTCCTACCGCAAAAAAATGATATTTTACTGCTTCTGCCGGTGAAGTGGTCGATTTCTGTCCTGTTTCACTGGATGCGTGATGTCCTACCAAAGTCACCGGCCCGAAAACTTCTGTGACCGAGTTTTTCATATTTTGATACATAATGAGTGGGTCTATTGTGGTATATCCGGTCTCTACCTGTGGATGCCCCGGAACATAAAATAATACGTCCGCCCCACCCCCCAACTCGGTTTTAATTTGGCTCAATAAATTCTTGGATACCAATACCGGATCCCCGCCAAACCCTTCCCCTATCCCCCGTGATGAGATATTAAAATTGCCGGTGAATAATATCGCGTTAATTGTGCTTCCTTTTACTGATCCGTTAACAATACTTGCAGCCAAACCATCAGCCGAACCCATACCGAGAGTTGTCACATATGTCGGTAAAGGATTTCCCCAGGCTTGGGTAATACCGGTCAGTATTTGGACATTGTTGTCATAATGACCGGGCCCCAACAATAGCAGCAGATTTTTCTTGGCGGGATCAGGATTCAACTTCCCCGCCATCAATTTTGCCCCTTCTATAATTTTCGCGTCGTCCCCGCCGGATCCGTACATCGCTCCGTCATCAGCCTGGCTGACGGATGTAATACTGGGTCCGCCGATCGCTATGATTACCATTTGCCGGGTCGAAGGCGGAGCAAAAAAATCAATAGATAAAGGCTGGTATTTATCAGCGCCTGTGGCCGTTCCTGCTACTAATATATTTGTACCGAAAGAATTCTTGACGGCTTCAATAATTTTTGCCGGAAAACCGGAATTGGTGATCACCAGTACCGCCTTTGCCGGCTCACCCCCCATTGCGGTTTTTACCTTGGCTGCCGCCTCGGATGCCTTGCTGTACACTTCACTTTCTGCTGGCAGGACTGTCCCGAAATAATAACTGGCGGAAGCTGACTTGATATATCCTTTGGCGGTCGAAGGCAAAATTAATGCCGTCAGTATGAATGTGGCAATAAAAAGTTGTTTCATCACTACTTTCCGTAATTACTTAACCATACCAAATAATCCTGGCCATTCACAGAACCGTCGGAATTGAAGTCGCCGTCAATCGGGCCGTTATTTGAAGTTTTTCCGTAGTGTGAAAGCCAGACCAGGTAATCAAAACCGTCAACCTTCCCGTCTCCGTTGGCATCACCGGGTTTGCCCATAGGCGGGGTGGGAGGTTGCGTTGGAGTTTTTGTGGGTGACTTAATTGGAGTAGGTGTTTTAGATGGGGTTTTCGTAGGAACAGGAGCGGACCCAGTAAACCAGGAGGCAGCCATAGGGCTGGTTTTAAAAAAGTTGAGCAGCATTTGAGCTACCTTGGCTTCGGCACCGGGACCCGGATGGCCACCGTCATCTTCAAAATCTTCGCACTTCCATATCAACCCGTCCGACCGGGGTATATTATCGTCCGCCCACAAGTAAGGACCCCATACAATTACCGGAGCGTTTACATAATCAACTTCACCCGTACCAGCGGCATTGGCCACACCCATTTGATCTTGTATCAACCAGCGGAAAGCAAACCCGCTCTCATATGCCAAAGGCTCGATGCTTGAATGGGCAGATCCCACATATCCTGCGTAAATCCGGCTGGAGACATATATTACTTTTATGGCAGGATAGTCTGTTCTTAATTTTTTAACAATGTAAGCCAGGTTTGATTTCATCTCCAGCGCGTCTTCAAGCCCTGGTGTTTCAATAGTACCCCGATTAGCCTGTTTGAGCCAGACGGCCTGTACCTGGCCGTTGGATAATCCTGAAGATGAAATCCGACTGGCCAACACACTCCATGGATTTGTTCCCGGATCAGGAGTGACCCATTTGTCAGCGCTTTGCCCGCTCTGGGCGCCATTCACCGTCACCACAGCAGCCGATACCTCCGGGTCAACCTCCGCTTTGCTTTGAAAGTCAATAAATTCCTGTGATACGTTAGACATGCCAACCGAGATTAGGCCTATTTTGCCGTTGACAGGTTGTATTTGGGAAGCCGCTTCCAGGACTTTTTGGTAAAGTCCCGAAGGAACTGAATTACTGCCGTTGTCATACAACCCTCCTTCCTGGCCTTTATATGTTTGCGTCCCCGACATGTCGATCAGAGGGGTAAACCCTGTGGGAGGCAGGCTGCAGTCTTTTGCCGCGTCTACGGGCACAGTTAAAAACGCAGCCATCCCCCATAAAAATAAAATTGAAAAGATCCGCAGCCGGTTCATTTTTTACCAGTGTAGCATTTTTTAGGTCCCGTAATTGTTCAGCCAGATCAGATAATCAAGGCCGTTAACTGCCGAATCGTTGTTGAAATCCCCGTTCACCGCTCCTATCGCGGTCTGTCCGTAATGGGACAGCCAGATGAGGTAATCCAGCCCGTTCACCAGATTGTCCCCGTTGGCATCTCCCGGCTTGGCAGTGGCAGGCGTGGGTGTCTTGGTGGGGGTTTTGGTGGGTGTGGGTCCGGTATTAATCGTAATGTTGATAGTGGCGGCCAGGGAATAAGTTTTGCCGTCATTGACCCGCCATTTAAACAAATCTGTGCCTGTATATCCGGCGGCAGGGGTGTACACCCAGTCGTTGTCCGTGGCGGCTCCGGTCACGGTGCCGTGCAAAGGCTGGGTTGTGATGGAAAAGGTATACGGCCCGGGGCCGTCGGGATCATCGTAGGTAAAAATAACATCGACAGGCTTCCCCATTGTCGTGGTATATATACCGTTGGAAACAGACGGCGCCTTGTTGGTCAGACCGGTTGGTGTAGGGGTGGAGGTGGGACCGGTACCGCAACCTACGCCATTCGGCCAGATTATTTTTGAAACTGTTCCTCCGTTGCCAAACCCCGCTGCACAAGCCTCAAGTCCTGCGTTCCCTAATGTAATTGATGTAGATTCATCAGGTTTGTGGTATTCTCCTACCACTACTGGCTTACCCAAGGCAGCCCGTGCATCCAGAACTTTTTGATTAACCTGAGTTGTGGTAGAAGATTGAGTTGGACTATTTGTTTGCAGAACCATATAATCGCACCAGCCCTGAAAGCAATAATCCCATTTACCCGGGGTTTGATGGGCGGCTAAGGCTTTGGAGGTCAGACTGTCCATATGGTTTCCGATGTCCTGGATTTCCGTTGAGGTCCAATATTCATTAGCTTCTAAACCCACCACATAGCTATTCACCTTTGCATCGATTTGAGGTATAAAATTTGAAAGATCGGTTTTTATGGCGGATACCGTTTTATCTTTCCAGGTCCCCGTGTCGGAGGTCAGCCATATGACTGCTTTTATGCCCGCATTATTCAATTCGGTCAATAATGAATTAAAACCGGAAGCGTTGGAATAGAAATTAAAGCTGCTGGCAGTTACAGAAAGATAAACATGAGTATAACCCCGGCTTTTAAGTTGCGATATATAAGTAGATCTTTGCGAAGCTGTAGCCGTAGGAAGATAAGTCGTTCCACAATTATTGCCACAGGCTGGAAGTGAAAGAAAATCCGTTGCATGAGGCAGGACTCCTACTGTGCTTTCCGCATTTACCGGGCTTGAAGCCGACATAAATACCACGCCGGTAAATACAAAAACCAGTAATACGCTTTTAGTTAGATTCCATAATTTTGCACCCATATCAGATAGTCCTGGCCGTCTGCCTTGCCGTCACTATTGAAATCGCCCTTGGAAGGTCCAGAGACATTTTGGCCGTAATTAAATACCCACACCAGATAATCCGATCCATCCACTTTCCCGTCCCCGTTGGCGTCACCGGGTTTGCCGGCAGGTGGAGTGGGTGTTTTGGTAGAAGAAATCGGAGGGGTGGGTGTGGAAGTAACCGGCGGCGGCGGGTTGCTGCTGGCCTGAATAGTCACTATCAGATTATCGATATAATATAGATCCCCTACCATCATCGGCGCATCTAGGTACTTGGCCAGTTCGTTATATCCTTCTTTAAGTATAAGAGCTTTGGCCTGGAACAGGGCATGGGTTTGCTGGTACGGACTGGCTGCACCTTCGCCCTGAACTTCCCGGTTCATGGCTTCAAACCACATCGGGATATAAGCACAATACACACCACTGGTTGTAGGGCAGGCAATTCCTTTGGTAAATTGGTTGATGGCCGATTGGACCGTGGATTTTATATTTATGTTTAAATAATCTCCCAACTCCGGCGTCAGAAAAATAAAATTCCAGGCTTGAATCAAGGTGGCATAGTAATTGGCAGCGTTATTGGTTCCGGTTGTTCCAAGCGTTTGCACCAAATTGATCTGGAAATTATTTTTACGCTCGGTCAATAAAGAGCCTAGCGTGGTTTCATACGGCCCATATACACTTGAGGGTTGACCCGCTAATTTTGCCAGCTCTACATAACCTTTGTATCCTGCTATCAAACCATTCACTGCCTGAGGCCACATCGCAGGACAATTCGGTGAGCAATATGCCGGCCGGCCGGCTGATAATTTACTTTTCGCGGAATTAAAAATAGTCGCAGCCTGACTCGGATTCTCTTTGGCATAAAGCCACATTGCGTACATTTGTTGCGGCGGCCAGTTCCACATCCCTTCCCAAATAGTCGAAGTAGAAGGGCCTTTTGTGGCAATAATTGCCCCCATACCCGGAGGGTACGAAAAACTGTCCCGGAATTTGCCGTCCTTCCAACCAATATGGCTGTACTGGTACGGTGGGAAAACATTAAATTCGTTCGTCAAATAAGTTTTTACCTGAGTTTTTAATCCGGCCGAAAGATATGGCAACGCCCGGGTCAGGACATAATGGATGTCCCCCGGCGCATGCCAATAATCTAAAAGCTGGTCCCCCAATTTAGACTGCATATGCTGGTCAAAATTACCCACTATCCCATAACCCGGCTTTAAGTGTCCCGCATTAATCATCTTCTGCACTTCACTTTCCAGAATATTGACTAGCTGGGATATGGGCGGTGTACCGGCCGGCTCACCCAATGAAGTCGGCGCAACCGCGTCTGACATTGGTGCATCTGCTCCTAACCCATTCGGCGCAAAGGCTATCAGTGCATTACTTCTGATCACATACATCTTGCCGTCATAAATTGTCGGTCCGAGATTATCACCGTGAGACATGTAAAATCTGCCTCCACCGTCACTTGCGGAAGGGTCATTCCAGAAGAATTTTTTTGCCTGCTCAAAATAATTGGTAGGGAGATCGCCGCTATTTTCGCCGATTTTGCCAGTTAGATGTCGCCACTGTCTTGAGGTGTCTAATAAAGGATAAGCCGTATTGGATTTGGATATATCCGTACTCCCAACAAATCTGTCGCAACATAAATTCCAATAAATATATCTTCCACCTCCCGAAAGACCGGTATATTCATCTAAAGGCCAGGCCAGACTTTGCCCGAAATGTTTTGACACAACTAAACTTAAGTAACTGCTGCCATATTCCCATCCTGTTGCCCTGGAACCGGGAAAAGCATCGTTTTGGAATAACGGTGTACGGAAATACAGGATGTTTTGACTGTTGTAACCACTTAATACCGGTGGGTATGCAGTTACCCAATCTTGTACTGAACGCAGGACGGGTACGGCGTCGGTTTTGCCGTCATTATCGATGTCAAAATTTATCTCCACCCCATTCGTTTGATTTAAGATAAACACATTACGTTGGTGAGGATTATTCTCAAAATAATTTGGTATTGTTGTAGGCATATTAGGATTGGTTTTTACATCGGCCACCTTGGTTTGAGAACCGATGGTATGGGTAACAACTTGACCGGCGGGGTTGTCCGAGTTGGAACCGCCGATAATCGTATCCCTCTCGTACCCAAAATCCTTGCCTCCGGTGAAATCATTCGAAGTATTTCTCTGCTCCTCGGTCCGGGTAAATATTACTTTGTCGTTATATATCACCGGCCACCAGGAAATAAAACCCATACCGGGAAGTTTGACTTTCCAGGATAATGCACCGCCGGTTGTCAACGCATAGGCATTCCCGTCCTGAGCCCCGAAGAATATCTTACTGTTTGCATAAGCTGCCGAAAAAAGTATCGGTCCTGTTCCTTCAATTTTATATTTCCATTTTTTAGCACCTGTCGCGGCATCCAGAGCGTACATATTTCCATCGCGGCTACCTGCAAATATTGTATTTTCGGCAAATAAGGGACTGGTGGAAAAACCGGCCCCGCCTTCTGGGGATGCATCAAAGACCCATTTTTTTGTACCGTTTAAGACATTTATGGCATGTACCTTCCGGTCTAATCCCGCTGCGTACAATATCCCGGCATGATAAGTCGGTGAATGCCCGATCGGCATTTCAGTGATATACACCCATTTCTGCGCCCCGGTATCGGCATCAAATGCATATACTCCCCTGGCAGTAGACAGGAATACCATATTTTCCGCTCCCACGGGTTGTACTTTTTGGGAGACATACGGCACTATTCGCTTCACCCATAGGGCTTTAAGTGCTCCTCCAGCTTCGTTGGATGTCCAGGAAGTACGTTGAGCATTAGCTCCTGCTGTTGCCCACGGAATATCCCCGGCTACCTGGGCATGCACCCCTCCGGCAGTCACCAAAATCAATACGGCTATAATCAGTCCAAGCGTCCGTTTGGAAGTAATCATCCTCTTTAAAGTTCTTTAAGTACCGTAATTACTTAACCATACCAAATAATCCTGACCGTTCACAGAACCGTCGGAATTAAAGTCGCCGTCAATCGGGCCGTTATTTGATGTTTGTCCGTAGTGTGAAAGCCAGACCAGGTAATCAAAACCGTCAACCTTCCCGTCTCCGTTGGCATCACCGGGTTTGCCCGCCGGAATTGTAGGTGTAAGCGTGGGTTGAGGAGGAGTGGATGTCTTTGTCGGGGTTTTTGTTGGTGTTTTAGTCGGAGTTTTGGTGGGAGTCGGGGCAATACAGTTGGGGGTTATGTAATCGATGGCCGTGTACGCGGTGTAAGACCCGGTGGCATCGTCATGTCCCCTCACCCTGTATCCGTAAGTTGTCCCTTCAGAGGCGGTGGTATCCGTATATGC
>Ga0075789_144_pt1 | contig 16292 bp, 14 predicted proteins | sample RifGroC1_FD_67885 | JGI IMG/M metagenome (GOLD analysis project Ga0075789, IMG submission 67885) | Microgenomates (Amesbacteria) bacterium GW2011_GWC1_47_15
CTCTGATTGGGGTTTGTGGCTTGAAGCCGGCCACTTGATCAATAACTTTTTTCCAGAAGTCTGTTTTAATCATTTGATTCATGGGTTTGGTGGCTAACAGGTTTGCTTTACTGCCCCTCAGGGCCAGTCCCACAATATATTCCTCCACCACTTCCCTGCGGGATTTTTGCGTTTTGGTGCTTGGTGCTTGAAAATTATTTGGGTTTTGGTGCTTGGTGCTTGGTGCTTGAACTTTCGCCATCTGCTGGCGCACATCCTCTTCCTCCACCCCCAGTACCTCTGCCAGTTTCTTTACATAATGTGCTTTGACAATTTCGTCTTCGATATTCCTCCAGATCGGCAGTAGTTCCCGCCCAATCCGGGTTTTCCCTACTACATCCAGGCCGTGTCTGGACACCGCCGAATCCAGATAAAAATCGTAAACTACCACTGCTTTCTTGACTGCTTCTTTCCACCCGTCCGGGTCATCCGTCGCCCACTCCCCGGGATCTTTGTATTTTCTCCCCTTTCGTATATCTACCACCTTGACGATCAGCCCTAATTCAATTTGTCTATCTGTCAGGGCAGTCCCCCCCACCCCTACGCTGTTGGGTACACCTGCCTGCCAGGATCCGATTACGTCCATCTGCCCCTCCACCAGCACACTGGTGTTTTCCGCTTTAATAGCCGATCGCGCCAGGTCATATCCATAAAGTATCCCGCTTTTGTGATATATCTCCGTCTCCGGTGTATTTACGTATTTCCCCCCGGCTTTCTCATCTGCTCCCGGCATAACCCGGCCCGAAAAACCGACAGTCTGTCCCCTGGGATTATTCAAAGGGAACATTATCCTGTTCCTGAACCGGTCGTAATAACTTTGCTTCTTTGTCTCCTTGTCGCTTTGTGACTTAATCGCCAGTCCCGCTCTCTCTATATCTTCTTCTTTAAACCCTTTCTTTCCCGACAAATAGCTCAGCAGAAAATCCCAACCCTCGGGTGCGAAACCCAGTTTGAATATTTCGATCGCTTCATTTGTTACCCCCCTGTCTTTCAGGTATTCCCTGGCCTGTATCCCCAGATTATGTTTGGTCAGTACATAATGGTAATATTCCCCCGCCAGGTAGTTGGTTTGTAAAAGCGTGTCCTTCAGCTCCTCCTGCTGGCTTGGCCTGTAGCTAACCAGTTTCACGCCTACTCTGTCCGCCAGGTTCCTCAGCGCTTCCCCGAATTCCATCCCTTCAATCCTCTGCAGAAACGAGTAAGCATCTCCTCCCTCCCCGCATCCGAAACATTTAAAAATCTGCAGTTCCGGATTGACCATAAACGACGGGGTTTTTTCTCCATGAAACGGACAAAGCCCCTTGTAGTTTCTCCCCGCTCTTTTTAAAGGCACATATTCCTGTATCAGCTCCACAATATCCGTCTTTCCCTTGATCTCCTCCACCTGATCCATAACTGGCTAGATGTTACCATAAGGCAACTGTAAACTCGCGGTCCCGCTCCACTCTGTCCCGCACTTCAATTTTGCCGTTTACCGTCAATTGGTAGTCAAATCCTTCTATCCCCGGTTGTCGTTTTACCAGCACTGAATAACTGTTTTTATCCTCCGCCTGAGATTCAAGTTCCAATTCCGCACTCGCCGTACTTCCCGCATTTACCCTTACCCAAAACCCTACGGACTTAAGATCTTCCTCCACGTCCTCCGTGTGGTACATATCGTAGCTTCTCTCCTGCCGCAGTGAATTTGGGGAGGCAAAATCTGCCGGTACCGACTCCCTCAATATTCTTTCTCCTACTCCATCCTCAATTCTTATTCTCTTTATTCCGGTATTCCTGGGGACCACTGTCCTTACATAATTGAAGTAGTCCCCCCCCCAAAACTCCGGCGGCCGGGGGCTCGGGTACTGCCCGCTGTTTGCCCATTCTGTTTTTATTGTGTTTCTCAAACTTGAACTTTGACTTAGATTGTTTATCTCTTGATTAACTTTTCTCTGAATACAGCAGTTTGCTTTATTTGCTCCCAGATTGGTTTCCACTATGTATAAGTAATCCAGTCCGTGACGGAAACCCAAATCACCGCCCCATTTCCACAGTTCCGCTTCTTTCTGGGCTTCAGTGTCCTTTATCCACACTAATACCTGTCCGTCGTCCAACTCTGACTTTATCAATTTTATGATTTTAAATATCTCTGCCGGCTTTGCGCTTTTGGTTTTTTCCCACAGGGCTACTCCGGCTGCTCCCAGAAAATCTCTTTTTTGCGTCGATCCCGGTTTAAATCCGACTTCCGCCTCCGACTGTGCCAGTTGGTAAAAATTTTCTCTTGTTACCGTCGCGTCATAAGTCCGCACCTGTACCGGCTCCAATATGCCGATCAACCCGTTCACGGTCCCCAGATTCACGGTTATTATTCCGTCTATTCTTTCTTCCCCTCCCTGCTCCAGAAACCAGCCTATATCCTGGGCGGCTTTCCTGTAATCGATTTTCCAGTTTGCGTCCCGCAGTTTCCACCACCCCTGCCGGAATGATTCCTGCACCGGATACGGCGGTTCCACATGCCCCGGCAATTGTCCGTCCGGTTGATAGATATCGTGCACTCTCATTTCCTTCATTACCCCGTTTTTAAAAGTAATTTTTGCGTAGCTTCCCATAAAACCCCCGGTTGGCCGCAGTTCGGTATTGTTCCCGAAAATCAGTATATAGGTATCATCATCCGTCAGTTTTTCCAGATGGTTGACAAGCGGCAGTCCGTTGGTACACCACCTGAATGCTTTCCACTGGTATCGGCTCAAGACCCGGTTCTCACCCGACAATCCTTTCATTACTTTTAATACCACGCTGCCGCAGCCGCCTCCCGTGATCAAAAACGCCGCCGCCGCCAGACTAATACCCCACCACCATTGTCTTTTCATCCTTCCATATTATTCTATTCTCCCACAATCCTTCCATTAGCTGCCTGTTTGAAAATTCGTCGGTATGGATAATTACATAATCCACACCCGTTTTTTTCAGCTCGTTATCAAGTTCTGCGCTGGGATACTCCCTGTTCAGCCCCGTCAGCAACTTTTCTCTTTCCTTGGGCATAAATCCCGAATATCCATTGATCAGCTTTTTTCCGTGTTCCAGACTGTAGAGCATTCTCCCGGTTTCCAGGTTTTCATCTGCCGCCGGCAGTTCCAGGATCACTTCCCCCGGCTGGTTTTTTAACCATGCATAAACCGGCGGCGGATTTTTAATATCCGGCAATTCCCGGTAATTGATCAGCCTCGTCCCCCCTGTTACGGCCACAAATATCGCCCCCGCAATTCCGATGAGCCTTTTGTCTTTAAATGATAAATGGTTAAATGGTAAATGGCTAAATCCTAGGGCAATAATGCCCGAGGCCGCCCATCCGAAAAGCCAAATCCACCTGGACGGCACCCGGAAAGCTTCCATCCCCGGTACCAGGTAATAGACAGCCGCATATGGCAGCGGCACTGGCAACTTTCCGGCAATTTTGACCGTCTTTTCGTTCCATTTCAATACCGGCCCCATCGCCATAATCAGGCTGATTACGGCAACCGCCCCCAACCACTTTATGTTTTTATTTATTTTGATTTTTTTTGATTTTTGAATTTGATTGAAAATCTTAAACACTGCCGCTCCCAGCAATACGTACAATCCCGGGCTCCAAAATACTCCCCACACATCATTCACGTTTAATCCTCCGTGTGCCGCATCCCTTATCGTTCTTTGAAATCCCGTTTCCCGGGAAACTGTCATATACGCCCGTAAAGGTAAAAAAGAAATTGCCGCAAAAAGAAATCCTGCCATCGCAATTCTTTTTCTATTACTGATATATAACTTAAACATCGAGCGATGAAGATTGAACATCATGTAGGTACCGACCAGGACCAGAGAAAAGTATACCGGCAATATACTCTCCCATATTTGCGCCCCCAATATCCCCGCTCCCAGAAATAGTTTCCAGTTTTTCTTGTCTTCTATCCATGAACAAAGCAGCCATGAACCTGTCAACCAGTATTGCATGCTCCACATCTGCAGATGCACCTGATAATGCCACCGGATCTGCGAAAGTCCGAAAACAATCGTCCCCGCTACGGTTCCCCAACGCGATGTTTTTGCCAGCCTTATCCAAAATAGATATGTAATTATCATCGTCAGCACTTGCCCGGTAAGCATGGTCACCCCGGGTGTTATCAGCCGGTTACCGCTCAGAATTACAGGTAGAAAAGCAAAAAGGGCAGATATGAAAAACATCTCCGAATAGGCCATTACATTTCTATAAGGGTAAAATATGTTCCCGTCGAATAAACCGTTTTTGTTACCCGAATCAAACCCGGAGTGTAATTTGGTTATTGTTTGGTTTGTGATCCATGCAATCAATTCCCCGTCAGTACCGTAATCCGCAACTGTTGCCGGATTAATAACCACCGGCCATACGCTCCAAACTCCCACCGCCGTCACCAATAATAATGGAAACAATTTCTGAAAGATCAATTTTTTATTCTAATACTTTGTGTTTTGAGTTTTAAACTGATTATTCCTGCCATAAATATATATGTCACAATCAACTTGGGTCGGAAATCCAATTGAGTTAACACCGCTGCCATCGACCCCAGGCTTATGGTACTCAATGTCTCTCCCCAACCTCTTTTTTGCCACCGGAAAAATATCGATGTCATCATGGCAATAAATGCCGGGAACAAATACCGGAAATCGGAGAGTACGTTACCAATGCCCGCCGGCATAAATAAATACATCCAAAACATTACTGCCCCCAACCGCCCAAGTTTATCCCGGCCAAACATTACTGCCAGGGGGGCCAGGCCCCATATCAGATATTCCGAAAACAGCGCTTCTATCACCAGTCTTACTCCGCCGGGATGGTAGACGAGGATTCTCCACACGATCGGCAGGTCTTCTCCCCTGTTCTGCACCCATCCCATCACCGTTGTCTCATACGGCAGGGGCATAAAGCTGCCCGTAAATACCAAGTTTCTGAAATACCACAATCCGCCGGTTGCTCCCGCAATTATCAAAAATGTTAAACCGTTTTTCCAATTTATAAATCTCAGCCATTCTCTGCCGTAAAATGCCGGCAGCAGCAATGCATATACCACCCCGGACAGTTTCGTCCCTGCCAAGAGTCCCAGCCACAAACCCAGTTCTGTAATACTTTTGATACTTCTTTCGGGATTTAGTATTCTAATCAGTGCCTCCGTCCAAAATACTGCCAGCCAGATATCCACCGTCTGGGTCGGTAATAGCCGCACCACCGAATTTAAAAGCGCTACCGAAGCCGCCAGCATTACTGCCATGCCGGACATCAAACCCAGCTTCTTTCCCAGCCTTTTCACTGCCCAAAACAACCAAACCCATGCTAGTACGTTATATAGGTTAACCGGTATTTTGGTTGCTGTCATCGCCGCCAAAATCGCTTCCCCCCACGCCGGATAATAAAAAAACGGGTCGGAAAAAGTCTCCCTCCTCCATGCATCGCCGTTCAAAATCCGCTGCGCGATCGGTATGTGATACGCCAGACTGTCCCCTTCCCATGCTGCCGTCGTCAGCCCTACGAAAACGTGATACACCAGTACCAGACCCCAAATCGCCATCGCCACCCGCGCCAGGTACTTCATTGTTGTTGCTATTTTACCAGTACCTCTTATTCCGTTGGAATTCTATTCCGATCTTTCAGTTTTCCAAAAACAAGTCCTCGATGCTCTTTAGCTCTTTCTCGCATCCGGGAAACCTGATTTCTTTTTCCCGTCCGTCCAAAACTATTTTGAAAGTGGCGCCGTAATCCAATACCAGCGGCGCCTGACAATTTTTATCCCCGGAACCATAGAGTTTGGTCCTCTGCTCGCACGGCTCTCCCTGGAGAGGGCACGGCCCCCACCATTCATCTTTCTCAAAGATTATCTGTTCTGAAAGTAGCATCGTATTTTTATCGTAGGATATTTTTTTATTTTGATACTTGTTGTACGCAAACAATGCTCCCGCAACAATAAGTAAAAGAGCAAGTCCTGTTAAATACTTCATGGCTTGAATATATTCTACCAACAAATAGTCTCCGTCGCTGATAACTTTGGCGGCCAAAGTATCATATCCTACCAGAATCGCAAATAACCATTAGCGGAGAGGGAGGGATTCGAACCCTCGGTGAACTTGCGCCCACATACGCTCTCCAAGCGTACGCACTAGACCGCTATGCGACCTCTCCTCGGAAAACGATCTCAATTATAGCCTGAATTGCACGCCCCAACTACTCTTAAATCGCTACTCGGCTGGCCCACAATCTTATCCTAATAAAACCCGAATTCTAAAGTCAATAAGCAGATTACTTCTTTCTTCCCACCGCCAGCAAAGATACCCCCACCGGGAAATTAATCCATCGTGACAGCCAAATCTCCAATCCGAAAACCCCGGTAAGGATGCTGTTTATCGGTCCCGTTTTCGCAATATCAAAGTTGATCCGTGAGTCATATTCCCCCAGCCGGCTGAATGCCGGTAGACGCGACAGGATTCGCACCGCTGCAATCGGTCCGAATAAAAACACGTTAAAGTGTTTCAAAGTTTCCACCTGCAGTCCTTCTTCCTGAAGCAGCTGCCGGAGATGCCGCGATCGGTATCTCCGAACATGCCCCTGCAGACTGTCGTGTTTGGACCAGATCCACGGTATCGCCGGCACGGTAATTACCACTACACCGCCGGGTTTCAACACCCTGCGTGCTTCTTTTATGGCCTTGCTGTCTTTTTCTACGTGCTCCAATACATCCAGAAAAGCCACCGCATCAAACACCTTATTGCGGAAAGGCAGTTTCGTTGCGTCTGCGGGTAATACTTTGGTGTGCCCGGCTTTTCGGCAAATAGTCACTGCCTCCGGCAGGTTGTCTATTCCCCATACTTCCCCGTATTTTTGGAGAAATTTTATCGTGTTGCCCGTTCCGCATCCCACGTCCAGTATCTTCAGGGTGCCTTCATTGTTCTTCTCTTTCTTGAGTACTCCGGCCAATATTTTTCTTCGTCCGGCAAACCACCAGTGAAAACCCTCTACCTCTTCAAAAATATCTATTAGTCTTTTATTCATATTTCACATGTTTATTTATTTTCTCCCTGTCTTCTGAAAAGCACAGCCCATTTATCTTCATACTCCCTGATCCATCCCTTCTCCGCGAGCCGTTTTTCCAAAGGGACTACCTCCGGGAACTTGCCTTTTATTAATCTGTCCAGCCAGCCTGTGTCTTCCTGCTCCTCTTCTCTCCCCCACAACACCCATTTTACTTGATTAGTATCAAGCACTTCTTCCCACCCCTCAGACCCTTCAGCTACTTTTAAATAATCCTGGAAAGCCCAGTCGCTTTCTCCTTCCGGCGCCTCCCACCGCCAGCCTGCCATGCGCCCGTCCACAAACACTTTCCTGTCCGGGATTTTCCATATAAGATACCCTCCCCACCCGTATTCCGCCATAACGCGTTCGGAGATTGGTATCTCTTCAACAATCCTGACCGCTTCTGTAGGATAAAACTTTCCTTCACGCATATTCAAAGCATTCTTCCAATCCACGGCCGTCTCTACAACAAATAAAACTGCTGCCATGACTGTCAGCATCTGATAAAATTTTTGCCATCGCCGCTTCATTTCCTTTTCCTTCCCGAACTCCTCCTCCATCCATGAAAATCCTTTGACCGTAAACGGTATCGCAGCAACAGCAAACAGGCTCATATGCCTGAGGGCAGTAATTCCCGATAAAAACAGTCCTGCCAGTAGTCCTGCTTCCCACAACTTAACCCTCTCCCTGTACCTATAGACTACTGAAGCCGCCAGTGTCCCCAGTATCCAGTAACTCATTTCTGCCTGCGCCCAAAACGGCTGCCATTCCATTATGGTTTTTCTGAAAAAACCACTCAGTGCCGCCTGGGATATCACTTCTTGCCACAGCCTCCAGCCGTTTGGGTTGGCAAAGGTTGCCGCCAGGCCAGTCAGCCATATCACCCCGTCCTGCAGCTTAAACTTTTTTTCCTGTACTGCCCGCAATCCCAGTATGAGAGCCGAGACTGCAATTCCCACAGGAAAACCGCCGTGCAGGTTAGCCCACAACAGCATCACTGCCGGCCATACCCACTTCCACTTATCCCAGCGCCTCATATCCTCAAACAGCCTCAGAACCAATGTCAAAAACACCCAGTCCAGGATTTGCGGCCGCACACCCCCCCGATGGATCAGTACGCCGGCAGACAGCAGCACAGGCACCGCCATCCATTTTCCCTTGCTTCCTGCTGCCGCAATTACCAGCGCGGCCACCGTTATACCCGCTCCGATAATGGCCAGTCCTGTCATCCCCGTAAACCCATACAATTTATATATCCCCCAATTGGTCAGCCATTCATGGTCTACAAAAGGAAAGCTGGGCATGGTATAGGAAAAAGGGTCTGTATTAGGCACACCTGTTAGCGAAATTATCTGCCCCATACGCAGGTGCCAACCGAAATCCGGATCCAGTACCCATATCCCGCGCGAAAGAAAAGCTGCCCCCACAGCCAGCATTACCAGTAAATGTCCCGCTTTTATCCTTAAATCCATCCCCCAATTGTATCAGTCCTTTAAGTCGGTTTTGAATCCAAAAGGTGATAAAATTAGCTTCGGTAGTGTGTCTGCACCCGTAGTTCAATGGATAGAATAAGGGCTTGCGGAGCCTTTGATGATGGTTCGATTCCATCCGGGTGCACTAAAAGGAGGAGTGCAGGGAATGGTAACCGGACGCTCTCGAAAAGCGTTGCCGTAATACGGCGTGTGGGTTCGAGCCCCACCTCCTCCGCCAGGCTCCCATAGCTTAACGGATAAAGTAGCAGTTTCCGGAACTGCTGATACAGGTTCGATTCCTGTTGGGAGCACCTAATTTATATCTTTTCTTCCAGGGGAAACTTCTCTTCCATCCACTTGCCCATTTTGTCCAAGGCAGTGTCGGGAGGTTTTTCCATCAGTAGGTATTTGGACATCTCCCCTTCCACTGCTTCACGGTTCTTACCCATAGGCAGTATCAGTCTCCCTCCCAGTACCATCGGAGTCTCCACAATCATCAGATCGTGGTCCCATTTCTGTTCTACCCACCACCGGACAAGCGTGTCCCAAGTATACAGGCTGCCGTGAGCTCTCACCCCCCGCGTGGTCAGGGAATATTCCGCTTCTTCAGGCGGCACCGTCGTCCACATGTAATATGCAAACACCAGTGCAGCCACCACCGCGATCAACACCCATTCTCCCGCGATCACCAGTATAAACGCTACCAAAATGGCAATTACCATCGGTACGGTCAGCGCCCGTTTTTCTTTGGATCGAAACGGTCTGGAAGGAGCCTTCCAGGTCAGGAGTGTCTTTTCCTGCTCTATCCTCTGTGTTTGTTCAATTGCCATATCACCCTCCAATATATCACAAATTCATACCCGGCGAATGATATAATTTAAAAGCAGATCCGAGGCTATTTTTTCTTGGAGAGGTCGCCTAGAGGCCTATGGCAGAAGTCTTGAAAACTTCCAGGGGAAACCCTCGTGGGTTCGAATCCCACCCTCTCCGCCTACGTCCGCCGGAGCCTTCAAGTGCAGGCGGATTGCCCGAGATTTTTTTACTATTCATTGTTTAAGTGTTTTTTCATCTGGCGGACTACGGCGGATAAATCCGCCTTCTGGTGTAGAATTAACTGTGTTTTATGTTTATTTCCTTGAGAACAAAGACAAAAATTCTTATGTTGGTTGTACTAATGATTTGAAAGATAGGCTCGAAAGACACAACAAAGGGTATGTTGAAGCTACTAAAGATAAAAGACCGTGGAAATTAGTTGCGTATTTTGCGTTTAGTGAAGAAATAGTGGCTTTTCGATTTGAGAAATACATGAAAACCGGATCAGGGAGAGAATTTATAAAAAGACACATTAAGTGGAATGACATTGTATAATTAGCCATGAATTACAAAGATTTCTTAAGACCAGGCAAGGGAGCTGCAGACATAACTCCACTATTAAATAACAGGGCTGCTTTTAATAGCCTAATTGACGACTTGATTAGTTTGTTTGTAAGTATTCAAATTGATAAAGTAGCATGTGTTGAAGGCCGAGGGTTTTTGCTGGGTGCACCGGTAGCGTATGGCTTAAAAGTAGGCTTGGTTCCAATAAGGTCTCTGGGAAAATTAAATAATAAAGTTTTTTCGGAAACATTAATTGATTATTCCGGAAAAGAAAAGGCTTTGGAAATACATGAGGATGCAATTAATACAAGCGAAAAAATATTGTTGATTGATGATTGGGTAGAAACGGGAGCAACAATTAAAGCAGCGATCAAGTTGATTGAAAAATGCGGAGGTAAGGTTGTGGGAATTGGAGCTTTTATGGATGACACAAAAGATGACCTAAGAGAAGAATTAAAAAAGTATAACTATCAATACCTGGAAAAAGTGGTTGCTGATGATAAATTTTGATCAACAAAATAGGTTCTAACAGCGTCAATGGTTGCCCGCAAGGTTGGGCTCATTGCGTCCCGTCCCCTCCGCAATAGTTTTAAATTTGTTATACTGTTTATATGGCAATTACCCAAAACTTTTACATTCAAAAAGTACGCTCCCCGGTACTGGAAAACCTTCAGGAAAATTCTATTTAAAAAAATATCAAATGCGGAGGATGTGGGAGTCGAACCCACCGAAGACTTGCGCCTTCATGGTTTAGCAAACCATTCCCTCAACCGTTCGGGATATCCTCCTGATGTGCCTCATTTTCTCAGAAATCCAGGCCAAAATCCACTTCAATTGGCTTTGATTTGGGTATAATTCGCTGATATGCCCAAAAAACACACTCTTACCCGCGGCCGTCAGGCCTTCCTGGATTATTACACCAAATTACTGCCTCAGTTTGATACTCCGGAAAAGCTTAATGCCTACCTCACAACCAAAAACCCGCAGGTTATTCTTGTTTCCCCGATTCACGAGTCTCAAATCTCTGGTCTCTGGCACAAAGCTGGCCTGGATTGGTCCCCCCTCCCTTGGTTCCCCCACACGCTTGTCTGGCCAAAAAACGTATTACCCGGCACCTCGCTACCGGGTTTCCGGGAGGGCTGGCTATACCCCCTCAATCCCTCTTCCCTCCTGCCAGTATTGGCCATGCAACCACAACCTGGGCAGTCTATCCTGGATGCAGCCGCGGCTCCTGGTGGCAAGACGCTGGCGATCCTCAATTTTCTCTATCCTAAACCGGTCTCTCTCATTGCCAACGACGTATCCCTCCCCCGCTTCAAACGTCTTCGCACGGTTCTCAAGCGCTTTGGGTTCCCGGAAGTCGTCACCGCCCGCCACCCCATCCAGGCTTTGCCCCATATCCTCACGGCCGGTTCCTTCGACAAGATCCTTCTGGACGCCCCCTGCAGCAGTGAAAAGCACGTCTACAACTCCAAGCGTCACCTCAAGATCTGGTCGGAAAACCGTATTACCACCCTTGCCCACCTGCAGAAACTGCTGGTGGATTCCCTCCTTCCCCTCTTAAAACCCGGCGGTACCCTGGTCTATAGCACTTGTGCCCTCGCACCACAGGAAAACGAAGGAGTTGTGGAATACACCCTCTCCCGCCACCCTCTCATCTCGCCAGTACCAGTCCCCACACTTTCTTTACCCCGCCCTGTTTCAGCGTCCTGGCACACTCATTCATCGTCGCCCCGGTCGTCCACACGTCATCCACCAGCAAAATGTTCTTAAATCTTGAACCATGAATCTTAATTCTTGAATCAAAAGCAAAAGCCCCTGCCATACTCCTCAGCCTCTCCTCCCTCTTCCTCCCCACCTGCCTCCCCGCATCTTTGATCCTGACCAGTATGTCTTGTGTATTCAACCCCCATCTCAAGCCCAGACTTTGACTGATTACTTTTGCCTGGTTAAATCCTCTCTCCCTCAGCCTGCTTGGATGAAGAGGCACCGGCACCATTAACGGCCGTCCTATACTTACCTGAAGCAATCAGTTTCCGGGCTATGCCTTCATACGCCCAAAGGCAAGTCACACCGGTCAAAGGGCTTTTCTCCGTACAATACACATGCTTCAGGCCATATCTGCTGGCCCGGACGCATCCCGGACAGATCTGCTCCTCCTCCCACATGCCTATCTCACATTCTTCACACACATAACCCCCGCCCTTGCCGCACCCCGCACAGTGCTTTGGAAACAGCATATCCAGAAACCAATTTGAGACTGTCATTCTTACAAATCCCCAGGATGAATTTACGCATTAATTACATGCGTCTTTATGCAATTTTAACCCTTCCATGGTTAAATCGGGCCGTATCCTTAAAAACTGGACTTTTCAGCCCTAAAATACTATAATCAGACCCGTTCCTTGGGGATGCCGGGAATCGATGAACTGGTACCTTGAAAATTCGGCAAGCCGAGTTTGAACACCACTCGTAAAACAGGTTCAAATCCTAAGTGTCAACACTATGAAGACACGCATGGAGGGTTTTCTCGCAAAGATAAACCCCTTCATGTCCGTTCGCCCCGTATACGCCTATAACGCTTAAGCCGGGACGAAAGGCGTCTCACTTTGCCTCTCCGAAGCAATTTGAGGCGAATACCCTCGGAGTGCTCCCAGCCTGATGGTGCCCCCGATTAAGCCCGCAGCTGTGGAAAAGATTAAATTAATCGACCCCCCTCGCCGCAAGGCGGGGTAAAGCTTGTAACCAACCGGATTCCAAAACCAATTCAGATGAGGGTTCAACTCCCTCCATCTCCACTCTTCGCCCCTACTTCATACGTAGGGGCTACGAAGTGGCACAGCCACATTTCACGCAAATAATCTTCCGGGTAGAGTAAGCGAAGAGTGTCCCAAACGAAGCCTTCAGGCGAAGTGGGGCGTACTTTATACTATTTCTGTGTATTATTCTTATATTCTGTTACTATCAAATAATACTTATTACACCGGTTTCTCTTCTGATCTTAAACACCGTATAGAAGAACACCAAAAAGGACTTGTGGCCCAAACAAGAAACTCTAGGCCTGTTAAACTCATATATTACTCGGCATTTGTTTCCAAAAAGAAAGCCTTGGATTTTGAAAAATACCTAAAAACTTATTCTGGTTTTGCCTTTCGTAACAAACGTCTGGTCTAACCTTTTACCTCTTGTTTCTCCATTCCCTTTCCGTATCCCTGGCTTCATCCCTCTTTTGGACTTTTTCTCTCTTCTCGTACTTCCGTTTTCCTCGGGCTAGCGCTATTTCAAGCTTAACCCTTGGTCCTCGGGTATATAGAGCGGTCGGTACCAAGGTCATCCTCCCCTGTTTCATCTTGCTCAGGAGTATGGTCAGCTCTTCCATGTGAATGAGCAGCTTTCTTGACCTGTCAGGTTCGTATCCCTCGTCCGATGCGAACTTATAAGGGAATATATGCATGTTCACCACATATGCTTCGGTTTTTGCATCTATTTTAATATGCGCTCCGTCCAATTTGACATGTCCCGCCCGTGCCGCTTTGGCCTCAGCCCCTGTGAGCACCACTCCCGCCTCTACTCTGTCGGAAAGTTCATAATCAAACTGTGCTTTTTTATTAATTACTTTCATATGGATATCTCAAATATTTTACTTCCTCCCGTCACGTATATTTTTCCCTTTTCAGAGTCGAGGGCAATATCAATGGCGTTCCTGAATTCTTCGGCCTCCAGCTGTTTTTCGTATTCACCGTTCTTTTTAAGGATAATGATCCGGCCGTTATCCTGATCCAGGATATACAGTTTTTCTGTCTCTTCGTTTGTTTCCAGAACTGCTCTCTCTCCCCACTCCGCCTCCAGTCCGGTTACCATTACCGTCTCTCCCGCTCCTTGGGTAAACTTCGCCAGGTTACCCTTACCGATTCCCCATATGCTCCCATCTATCGCCATGTTGCCCAGGCCGGAACTTAGGCTCAAACTGTCCTCTTCTATCCAATCCTGTTTCTTCCCGTAACCCTCTCCCGCCGCGGGATATCTCCATATCTTGTTGACCCCGTCCTTTTCCGCCAGCAGATATATGTTGCCCCCGAACATCTCCATATCATGCACTTCCCCCCACTCCCCATCTTTTTCTATTTTTGTTGAACATTGAACACTGGTCATTGAACATTCGATTATTCCCTTGTCTTGAGCCCACACCGCTCCTCTTCCGGGGTACGCCGCCAGCAGTTTGCCGCCTCCGAGCTGCTCGCTTCCGCCGACTATCTTTCCTGCACCTGAAACGGGATTTATCTCCGCCAGTCTTTCTTGTTTGTCATCCAATATCAGTAGTTTGCCTTCGCTGAATTCGATTTTCTTTCCGGTCATCTCTGCACGTAACAGCGACAAGTCTGTCACTTCCCGCAAATTAACTTGTATTACTCCGGATGCCGCCCCCAGCACCCGGGAATATTCTTCTCCCACAGCCGCGATTCGGGAGTCTTTTACCCCTTTTCCCGCCAGCATTTCCAGGTCCCCCTTCAACTCTGTCAGAATTTGCCTGCTTCTGGTGTCGTTCAGTCCTACCAGGGCTTTCGCTTCATTAAACTTTGTTATTACGGCTTCGATTTTTTGGCCGGTTTCACTCTGCCTGGCTTCTATTTTTTCACTTCTCCATTTGCCCGCCCCCCCCAATATCAGGGTCAGTACCAGAAATACAATTCCCGCAGCAGCAGCTTTTTTTCTTCCGGATGTTTTCTCTGCCTGCCCCACATAAATCGTTCTCGACCCGGGGATGATCCTTTGTTTTATCCGTCCGGCCCAGCTGCCGATCCTGTCTGCTGCTGTTTCCCTTCCCCTGATAATAATTTTTCTTTTCTGTTCCACCGGTTGCGCCTTCATTTCTTCCCCCGCTTTTTCCCCGACGTCGGTAAAGGATTTCAAATTATAAATTCTAATAATTGCTCCCGCTTCCCCACCTTTGCCTCCCCCTCTTTCCACTGCTCCCAGTGTTTCCGCAATCGCTTGCGTATCCCCGGCTCCGCTTTCCACCGCTGCCTTCAAAACCCCCTCCGGCAGATTTTCCCAGAAAAAACTGTTGCCCAGGACAATCATCTGCCCCTCCCTGGCCCAAGCGCTGAAACTTTTGACGCCTCTCTCTCCATCTGTGCCCCACGGTTTTTGTATCCACCCGCCGTTGGCTCCTTGGCATACCCATATTCCCATCCCGTTGGTAATTGCCAGATATATTGCTTCACCCGCCACTACCCCCGCCCCGATTTCTGCGTCACCCGTCTCCTGCGCTGTATTCTCTACTGCTGATTTCAATCCGGCCAAAATTTCTCCCTCCCGGCCGTAATACAACTCGTAAATTCTGGTCAGAAGCTCCCGGCCTGCTTCCGCTGCTGCCACCCCTTCCCCGCCCAGGCTTGCTGCAACTATTAGTTTACCCTTTTGTTTCAGTCTCTCTTCATCGTCCACGGCAAACTCGTGCACCAGACCTCGCTGTTTTCCCGGTATGCCGATAATTTTACCTGTCTGTGCCGTAAACATAAATCAGAGTTTTCTCCCTTCGTGTTTTGTCTGCCTCCTCCCTGAATCAAGAATACCACAGCTTGTCCCAGCTTCATATCAAAATCAGCAAGACTATCACCCCGATAGTCATCAATAGATGCGCCCATGCCAGCAGTTTAACCACTCCGTTGGCGTCGGCCTCCACCGACTCGGTCATAATCCCCACCTGTTTTACTATTACCAGGGCAAACACCATGTAGAGTATCAACCCTACGATCATAAACGCTTTCACTACCATCCAGGGGCTTACCCCCATAAAGCTTTTAAGTAATTGCACTCCGATTAATTCGTTATTCACCCCGCTCCCTCCTTTTTTCCAGCTCTTCGGACAATTGGGAAATAATATTGACTACTTTGTCCGGGTAAGGGACAGCCAAAGCCTCCAGCGTAGACTTTTCCGCCGCAGTGGACACATGCACATCGCCGTAGCGAAACATCGACCGCAGTATTCCCCCCACAGCCATCGTCGGCTCTTCAATGTGGTTTAGGTTTGCGTAAGACACCACCCGGTATAGCAGATTGACAAAGTCGATATCCACCATCCGCTCGTTGGTAATAATAAACACCGAATAATACCAGTTTAAAAACTTCTCAAAAGCAAACCCCAAAGTTACCAGGTACCACATCAGTTTGCCTGCAAAAAAAAGGTTTCCCGGTACCATGGCAAACGCCCCCGTAACTTCCAAAACACCCGGCAGTATCAGCATCAGGACGGCAGTCATTATCCATTTGATATTGGTGATCGGATGCGCACGCAAAAGCAGCACCACTTCTTCATCTTCCTGCTCGTTTACAAATCTCTTCTCCGGCTT
>Ga0075789_129_pt1 | contig 12835 bp, 21 predicted proteins | sample RifGroC1_FD_67885 | JGI IMG/M metagenome (GOLD analysis project Ga0075789, IMG submission 67885) | Microgenomates (Amesbacteria) bacterium GW2011_GWC1_47_15
GCGATCACTCCGGATCCTGCCGGTGCCGGTTTCAGAAGCATTCTGGCTGCACCCCATTTTATCCTCATTTCATGAGGTATTGTCGTCCCTTTAATCGGGACGTTGATCAAATGCTTCTGGGCATATGTACTGCCTTTTCTCATGGCGCTGGACACGTCCTTGGCCTTTCCCAATCCCACCCCAACGCGGCCTTTCTTGTCTCCCACCACAACCAGGGCTGAAAAACTGATCCGGTTGCCTCCTTTGGTCTTTTTACTTACCCGGTTCACCTGGACTACCTTTTCCGCAAACTCCTTATTTTCGGGTGGTTGATAACGGTAATTAGCCATATGCTTAAAACTTGAGTCCTCCTTCCCTGGCAGCCTCTGCCAGCGCCTTCACCTTGCCGTGATAACTATATGCCCCTCTGTCGAATACCACTGATTTCACTCCGGATTTTATCGCCTTTTCGGCTATTTTTTTACCCACCTCACCCGCGTCAACTCCCCGGCATCCGGCAATGGTTTTCCCCTGAACTTGGTCAATCACTTGGACCCATAGGTATTTATTGGACCTGAATACACACAGGCGGGGTAGGGTGGTATTTCCTTTCATTTTTCCTCTCGTCTTGACGGCCCTTTTTACCTTTCGGTCTTTATATCGCCTTATCATTTTACTCCTCCTGCCTTGGCGGCTTTTCCGGCCTTACGCACGATAACTTCATTTTCGTATTTAAACCCTTTGGCTTTGTATGGATCCGCCGGTCTCAGTGCCCTGATTCTTGCCGCAATTTCTCCCACCAGTTCTTTATCGGAACCCTTGATAGTTATTTTGTTTTCTTTGACTTCGAAGGTTATTCCGGCCGGGGCAGTCACCTTTATCGGATGGGAAAAACCTAATGCCAGGTCCAACTGCGTCCCGGATGTGGTAGCGCGAAACCCTGTCCCGGATAGTTCCAATACTTTGCCCCAGCCTTCAGTCACACCGCGCACCATATTTGACAGGTAGGCCCACGTTAATCCTACCAAGTTGGTTTCTCCATCAGCCGTATGGGTAACTTTTGCCTCATTTTCCGCTAAAATAATTGCCACGTCGGGAGGCATGTTCCAGGACAATTGCCCCTTGGGGCCGGTTACTGTCAAAACCCGGTTTTCCGCTGTGACAGTCACGCCTGTCGGGATTTTTATTGGGATTTTTGCCATTCTTGCCATATAACTCCTTCTGGTTACCAGACTTGTGCTAAAATCTCTCCTCCTGAATTAAGTTTTTTAGCCTGTCTTTCGCTTAAAACCCCCTTGGGTGTTGAAAGGATATTGATTCCCAATCCCCCCCATACTTTGGGTATGTCCTTTATGCCGGAATATCTTCTTACACCGGGTTTGCTTACCCTTTTTATTCCCATTATTGCCGGTTTCTTGGCCGTGTATTTCAATTTGATGGATAGTCCTTCTTCTGTTTTTTTCACCTCGCCCACATATCCTTCTTTGGAAAGAACCTGGGCCATTTCCCATACGGTCTTAACGGGAGGATATTGGATTTCCGGCAGCCTGGCCTGATAGCCGTTGCGGATTCTCGTTACAAAATCTGACAGGTGATCGTTTACCATGATGCCTTCCTTACTCCGGGTAGTTCTCCCCGGTTTGCCAGTTCTCTAAAACACAGCCGGCACAGCCCGAACATTCGTATGTAGGCCCGGGGCCTTCCGCACATCTGGCACCTGTTACGGTACTGTGACTTGTGTTTCAGATACCCTTTGTTTTGTTTTACGATTTTTGATGTTTTCGCCATATTACTTTGTTCCTTTGCGTCTTTGTCTTTCTGCCTCTTTCTTGAAAGGCATTCCCATAAGAGCCAATAAACGCTGTGCAATTTTAACATTACCGCTGCGGGTAACCAAGGTGGCTTCCAGCCCTCTGACCCGGTCTATTTTGGAATAGTCGACTTCGGGAAAGATGATTTGTTCGGTTAATCCCAAGGTATAATTGCCTTGGCTGTCAAAAGATGTGGTGGGTACCCCTCCGAAATCTCTGACTCTGGGTAGGGCAATACTGATTAGTTTTATAAGGAAATCGTACATTCGTTTTCCTCTAAGAGTTACAGTCAACCCCACTGGATCTCCCTCTCGGAGTTTAAAATTAGCGATTGATATTTTAGCCTTGGTAAGTTTGGGTTTTTGTCCGGAAATTTCGGTCATCCAGGCAGTTGTTTTTTCCAGCACGCCTTTATCGTGGGCTGCTTCTTTTAAACCGATGTTCAGTACAATTTTTTCAATTTTTGGCACCGCCATCCGGTTGGTAATGGAAAACTCTTCCATTAATGCCGGCACCACTTTTTCCTGATAATGTTTTTGCAGTGCATTCATATTAATCTATGTCTTGCTCGCATTTTCTGCAGACCCTTAACTTTTTTGCCCCGTCAAACCTGTACCCCACCCGCGTAGGTTGTTTGCATTTGGGGCATATCAGGGCTAGGTTGGCGACCGGCAGTGGTCTGTCCAGAGTCAGGATTTCACCCGGCCGGCTTTCCCCTTGGGGTTTACGGTGCTTTTTGTATTGGTTGATTCCCGGCAGGAGGACTTTTGCTTCTTTCAAAATTATCCGTTCTACTTTCCCCTGCCTGCCTTTGTCCTTGCCGATGCTCACCACCACCGTATCTCCCTTTTTAATTTTGAGTTTTGTAAGATTATTGAACATTGAAAATTGAATATTGAACATTAACTAAAGTACTTCCGTCGCCAGTGAGGCAATTTTGTTAAAACCCCGGTCTTTTACTTCGCGGGCTATCGGGCCAAAGATTCGGCTTCCCCGGGGATCACCTGTTTTCGGATCTATGATTACTGCGGCATTGTCATCAAAGCGGATATAACTGCCATCTTTACGTCTCCGCTCTTTTCTGGTCCGTACAATCACGGCCTTGACGATTTCCGAATCTTTCACCACCCCGTGCGGGTCGGCCTGGTCGACAACCGCTGTCACTACATCACCTACATAGGCGTATGTCCTTTTCCATCCGCCGGTGACGTGAATGGTTTTAAGGCGTTTTGCCCCGCTGTTGTCAGCCAGTGTCAGAATGCTTCGCAGTTGGACCATGGTTATTTAACTACCTCCGTTATTTGGAAATGTTTGGTTTTGCTCATTGGTTTTATTTCTTTCATCACGACAGTGTCTCCCTCTTTGATGTCCAGAAGGCAGTGAGCGTGGTATTTTTTGCTTTTTCTGATCCGTTTATAATAAACCGGATGGGCCACAAACCGGGTCACTTCGACCACCGCTGTCTGTGGGGTCTTTGCCGACACCACTTTTCCTGTAAATGTTTTCATATATTTTCTTCGGTTTTTTTCTGGTTTAAATAAGATAAGGCCCGGGCAATTTGCTTTCTCAACATAAAGTATTTACGTACATTTTTCTGCTTCCCGGCCTTTGCTTCCATCCGGCCCTTGGCAGATTCTAATCTTAAGTTTGTTACAGTCAATAGCAGTTCGGCCGCCGTCATCTCGGACATTTTAATATCTGTTTTGACAGCAGTAGTCCTTTTTGAGGCCTTATTAGTAATGGTTTGAGTTTTAGCCATATTATTTTTCGACCAGTTTCGCTTTAAAAGGTAATTTCGCCGATGCCCGTCTGAACGCTATTTGGGCAATCTCGGGGGTCACGCCGGTAATTTCAAATAATATTCTCCCTGGGCGTATTACAGCCACATATTCATGAATATCTCCTTTGCCGGAACCCATTCTCGTACCCAGGGCTTTTTTGGTGATTGGTTTGTCCGGGAATACCCGGATCCATACTTTTCCACCCCGGTGGGCATGTCTTGAAATAGCCTTTCTGGCGGCCTCGATCTGTCGCGATGAAAGCCATCCCCGCCCCAGAGCCTTCAGCCCGAATTCACCGAAAGAGACGGAGGATCCCCTTCCGGCATTTCCCGGCATCTGTCCCCTGAACTGTTTTCTGAATTTTTGTTTTTTGGGCTGTAACATAAATGCTAAATGTTAAATGCTAAGTAATTAATTGTGTTTTTCCCCCTTGCAAATCCACACCTTAACCCCTATAAAACCGGATCTCGTCAGGGATGGAATTTGCGCATAATCTATGTCTGCCCGCAGTGTCTGCAGGGGGACAGAACCGGAATGATACAATTCCCGTCTCGAAATTTCCGCTCCCCCTATTCTTCCTGAAAGGAGTACTTTAATGCCTGACGCCCTGGATTGCATGGTTCTCTCCATGGCCTTGTTTACTACACGCCTGGCCGGCATTCTTCTTGCCAGTTGCTCCGCTATCCGGGTAGCAACCAGATGGGCGGAGAGATCCGGCTCTTTCACTTCTTCGACAGGCATATCAATTTTCGGGGCGTTTTTGTCTCCGGGTTTGAACCCAAGTACCTGGTAGATATACTTTTTCAGTTCCTCAATACCTGAGCCTCCTCTTCCTATCACCACACCGGGGCGGGTGACATGGATAATCACTTTTATGGACTTAAGCGATCTTTCAATTTGAATATTGGTGACACCTGCCGAAGCCAGTCTTTTCATCAGGGACTTTCTCAGTTTTACGTCATCCGCCAGGTAGCTGATATATCTTTTCGGGTCGGTAGTGAACCACCGCGATTTCCATGTCGTGGTGGGTGATAGAGGCAGTCGGTAAGCTATTGGATTTACTTTTTGTCCCATATTATTTCTTTAAAACCTTGCTGCTATGTAACTCTGTTAACTCCAGGCGAATATGTGCCATTCTTTTTCTCCTTACTCCCCGGTTAAACCGGGCGCCGTGCGCGTGCACATCCGCCTTTTTGGGCCCTCTCGGTCCTTCTTCTATCTGCAGGCTGGATACTGTCAGGTCTCCCGGTGAAAGCGCCATGTTGTTCTTTGCGTTTCCCAATCCCTGAAGATACACCTTAAGCAGCGGTTTCGCAGCCGCCTGGGGCAATGCTTTAAGATACGCCACAGCCTTTTCAGGGGTCAGGCTTCTTATGGCATCTGCTACCAGTCTCAGTTTACGTGGGCTGTTATGCACAAAACTCGCCCTGGCCACCACCGTCTTTATTATGGCTGGTTCGGGAACTTTCGCTGGCTTGGCTTCAGGCAAAATGACGATTGTTTCCTCTGCCTTCCTGGCCGTCTTCGGGATTTTTCTTACTGGTTTTATTTTTTTGTCAGGCATATATTTTTAGGTTTTATCCATCGTTCTTTTAACAATCGCTCCGTGTCCTCTGAATGTTCTGGTAGGGGCAAACTCTCCCAACCTGTGGCCTACCATGGTTTCATTCACAAATACATCCACGAATTTATTACCTGTATGCACTTGAAACGTATACCCCACAAAGTCGGGTGGAATCTGGCTCGCCCTGGCCCACGTTCTAATCGGACTCTTTGTGCCGGCGGCTTTCATCCTGACTACTTTAGCCATCAGTTTTTCATCAATATATGGTCCTTTTTTGCTTGATCTTGCCATATTAGCCTTTCCTTCTTTGAGCAATTAATTTGATTGAATGTTTGGATTTTGAACGCGTCCTGGTCCCCCGGGCGGATTTGCCCCATGGAGTTTTAGGATGCATCCCCTCACCGGATCTGCCTTCACCGCCGCCGTGGGGGTGGGAACGGGGATTTTGTGCCGTGCCTCTTACGGTCGGCCGTATCCCCATGTGGCGTTTTCTTCCGGCTTTACCAAGGTTTATGTTTTTCCAGTCTGCATTGCCGACCTGGCCGATAATTGCCCGGCAGTTCAGCTTAAACCTTCTTATCTCACTTGAAGGCAATTTTACCAGAGCGTAAGCTTCTTCAAAACCCACAATCTGTGCTGAGGTGCCGGCGCCCCGGACCATCTGGGCCCCCTTACCGGGTACAATCTCCAGTCCGTGGATCAATGTCCCTACCGGAATGCTGGTAAGCGGCAGGCAGTTGCCTGCTGTCAGGGGAGCAGCTTCTCCGCTCATGACTGTGTCTCCTTCTTTTAATCCTTCCGGGGCGAGTATATATCTTCTGGCCCCGTCGCTGTATTGCAGCAAGGCTACGTTGGCCGTCCTGTTTGGGTCATACTCCAGGCCAAGGACCCTGGCGGCAACACCTGTTTTTTCTCGTCTCCAGTCGATCTCCCGCAAAAATCGCTTTTCCCTGCCCCCCTGATGTCTCATGGTGATCTTCCCCGTGGTATTGCGCCCAGATCTTTTCGGCAAAATACTGATCAGGCCCCTTTCCGGTCTTTTTTTAGCCAGCTGGGAATAACTGACCCCTGAGGCGAATCTCATTCCCGCTGTCACCGGTTTGTACAGTCTTAAAGCCATAGGGTTATTTAGCTGCTGTTTCTGGTACGTCAAATAATTCGATTTTCTGATCCTTTTTGAGGGTGACTATCGCCTTTTTCCAGTCCGGTCGTCTGCCGTATTTGAATTTTTTTCCGCTGCGGTACGTTTTACCGTGCATGGACACTGTCTGCACCCGGGCCACTTTTACACTGAACAGGCTCTCGACTTCATGGCCGATTTGGGACTTGTTGGCCCCTTTTTCCACTTCAAATGCATATATCCTGCCGCCTCCGACGGAATTTAATTTCACTGTTTTTTCCGTGATAATTGGCCTCTTAATCAGCATTTTTTACCTCCTTGGATATTCTTTTACTCAACTCTTCCACCGCTTCGACTGTTATCACCAATTGCTTCGCACCCAAGACGAAATAAGTATTGAGGCTTGGTGCAGATATTACGTTCACCCTTTCCAGATTTTTAACCGCTCTGATCAGGGAAGTTTGTTTGTTTGTGGCTACGACCAGTACCCTTTTACCTTGAAAATCAAGTTTTTTAAATATCTTCTCCGCTTCCTTGGTTTTTCCGGATGCTTTATCTGCCCCGGCCAGGATAAGAATTTTTTTCTCGGCAGCTTTTACGGATAATGCTCCGGCCATCGCCAGCTTCTTCATTTTTTCCGGCATCCTTAGTTTGTAATTTTGCGTACCTGTTGGTCCGTGGGCAACTCCGCCGCCAACAAATATCGGTGCACTGTAAGAACCGTGCCGCGCTCTCCCGGTGCCTTTTTGCTTGTACATCTTCGCCGTGGTCTTAGACACTTCCGTCCGTGTCTTGGTCTTTGCGTTTGCCGCCCGTTGATTTGACAGCCATACCCTTACCGCCTGGGCCAGTATTACCGGTTTTACCTTTTTTTCAAAGACATCCTTTGGTAATACTGTCTTTTCCGCGTCAGTACCCTTGATATTTATGGTAGGTGCCGAAATCATGAAAGTTTTTTAATTGTCAGTAACGTGTATCTGTTTGCTCCTGGTACCGAACCCTTGATCACTACCTGTCGTTTTTCCGGGTCCAGTTCCAGTACTTCAAGATTGGTCACCGTCACCTTTTCCGCTCCCATGTGACCCGCCCTTCTTTTACCTTTGTAAACCCTTCCTGGGGTCGTGGTCGCTCCGCTCGAACCCGGGGCTTTCTCTCTGTCTGATTGCCCGTGTGTCCGGGGTCCGCCGGCAAATCCCCACCTTTTCACTGCACCTGTAAAGCCCTTACCTTTGGTAATCCCGGAAACGGACACCTTGTCTCCCACCGCCAGTACGTCTTCCGGCTTAATCTCTGTCCCCGGTTCCATAATTTCATTCGTCCTGATTTCTTTTGTGATTTGTGATTTGGGTTTGGAAATTAGTAATCTTACAGCGCTGTATCCGTGTTTATCTATTGTTCTCAGGTCCAATACTTTCATGGGAATTATGGATAGGATAGTCGACCCTGCTTGTTCACCGGCAGCGGTAAATTTGGCACTCATCCCGGTCTTAATGGCAAAAATGGTATTCATTGGTCTTTTGGGCCACAAAAAAAGTGCCGGAAGGCACTTTGTAGATAGGTAGCCAACCGATCTTAGTCTGAGCAATAGTGTTGGCAAGTCTTTCTGCTCACAACTACTATCTATTGTATCAAACCTCAGCCTCGTTGGCAACCCGAATCTCCTCACAGCCGCAAAGCTCCATTCGCTCTTCCATCCTGGTAGCGCAGTCTTCCGGGATATCCCGCGTTTTCAAAGTCAGGCTTTGCATATCAGGATGGAGTATCAGTAAGGCAAACAGTCCGAATGATTGAGTGTTTACCTCCCTGACATAGTCAATTACCAGCCACACATCCTCCATGCTAATGATCGGCTTATTTAATTTGGTTGTCACTCTATACTCCGTCATAAACTGCAAGTTTACCACACCAAAAAAGTGATTATCTGCCTAGGAGGAGTTTGAAAAGGTTTATATGCCAGCCAGAAACCTGGCGCCCAGGACTCGCCGGGAGTATTCACACGACCTGGCGGACCTGATAACGTTTCTGGAATACGCTGGAGTTGACAGGGTAGGGGAGATTGGTCTTGCCCACCTGGACCGGGTATTGTCTCAAAGTGAGTGCGATCGGCTGCGCGAGGCCTGCGGCAGTAACCTCAGGGACAGAGCCATAATTGAACTTTTGCTTCAAACCGGCATCCGGCTTTCGGAGTTAGTGAGGCTGAAGGTAAACGATATTGATTCCCCGGGACCGGGGAAACCGGTCTGGTGCGGGTTACGGCGGGTCACCGGCATAGAAGAACACCAAGGCCAGCCAAGCATTGACTGCCTACCTGCAAGGTAGGCCAAGTCCGGGGAGAGACAATCTTTTCTTGAACCGGATGAACAAGCCCTTGGGTCCCAGGGGAGTCCAAAAAATGCCTTACAAATATCTGGAGAAGGCCGGAATAAAGGGAGCTGCAATTCATAGTCTCCGGCACACCTTTGCCACCCAACATATCAAGAAGGGAACGAGCCTGGAGACGGTATAGGAAGTGCTGGGGCATCAGGATATCCGGACCACCGAGGCATATATTCCACTTGCCAAGGAGATGGCTCGAAAGGAGCTGGAAGAGAACGCACTCTAGAAATTGTTAATTCAATTACCCCCTTTCCCTTGTTGAATTCCTCTAGACTTTCCACCTAAGCCGCAGTTCACAGATGATAAGATGAATTCATGACAGAGGACACGGAGAAGCCGATTCTCATAAATACGATTTTTACCATTGTTATGGCTGGCATAATCGTATTTTTTCCGATGTTGTTAAATGATTTTGTTTGGGATGACGTCGTCCAGATTGTCCAAAATGGGGATATTTACTCCATAAAAAATATTCCTGGTTTATTTTCGACTGGCAATCTCGGCATATTTTACAGACCCGTTTTTTATTCGACATTAGCTGTTTTGTATTCTTTATCCAAATTAGAAACCTTCCTCTATCACTTTTTTCAATTGAGCATCCATATCAGCAATGCTGTTCTTGTATTCTTACTTTTTAAAAGGTTCATCGAAAAAAGATTAGCCTTTTTGCTTTCCCTCCTGTTTCTTATTCACCCGATAAATGCTGAGGCAGTAGTTTTTATCTCAGCTGTCTCTGATACTTTATTCGTTTTTTTTGGGCTGCTGGCCTTGCAGCTTTTGATGAAAAAGCAGGATAGTTTAAGGACCGGGATAACGGCTTCCATTTTTCTACTGTTGTCGTTATTGACTAAAGAAGGAGGGTTTTTATTTATAGCCATAATTTTCTTGTACAGATTGATACTCAGAAGGCAGATTTTTCCTTCAACTTTAGCCATTTTGGCACTGCCGGTAGGTGTTTACTCTGTCCTTCGTTTTTACGTAGCAAATATTTTTTTTGCCGGTGTAAAAATTGTACCGATCGCTGAGGCCTCGCTGGCTGAACGCATCCTCACAATCCCGAAAATTGTTTTTTACTATATCTCAACCTTTCTTTTTCCCGTCAGGTTGGCGATTTCCCAACATTGGGTCGTAAGATCAGCCACATTTGGCGATTTCTACCTTCCCCTGATATTTGATTTGGGGGCGATTGTAGCGCTGACATGGATGGGGATATTTATATATAAACAACAAAAGCAACTGTTTCCGGCTTATATTTTCTTTTTATCATGGTTTCTAATTGGGCTTTTGCCTTACCTGCAACTTGTGCCGCTGGATATGACTGTGGCCGAACGCTGGTTTTACTTTCCGATCATTGGCTTATTGGGGGCTTGCGGTTTATTGGTAGACCAGATCTTTGGCGCAAGCAAGCCAGGCAATAAGACCGCCCTGGTACTAATCCCCATTTTGGTAATGTTTTCATTGAGAACAATAGTGAGGACTTTAAATTGGTCCAGTGGTTACGCTCTGTATTCCCACGACGAGAAGGTTGAAACCGACAACTATCTGCTCAAAAATAATTTGGCTGTCGAGTTAATCAAAAGAGACGAACATGACACCGCCTTAACTTATGCAGAAGAGGCAATCCGTCTCAATTCAGATTGGGGAAAGAGCTGGAGCACAGCAGGGACGATATATTTGATCAAAAAGGATTTCCCCAAAGCGAATCATTACTTTCGTGAATCCCTTAAAAGAGACTGGGGAAATTTTGGAGCATATTATTACTTGGGCCAGTCACTATTGACTACCAGAGAATATTTATCGGCAAAGGAATGGATAGAGCAGGGATTGAAATCATTTCCCGATAATGGGGAACTGACGGGGATGCTAGCAATGGCCGAATACGGGCTGGGGAATCAGCCAAGAGCACTGGACTTGGCCAAAAAAGCAGTTTCCTGGTCGCCTGGACCTCAAACACAACTGATATATGACACAATTCTTAACCAAAAACAGTTTAGTTTGGAACAACCTTAGTTACGATAGATATTGACAACCAATGAGTCTAATTCTAGGATGGGCTCAATACATGAAGAGGTTTCTGGCATTTGGAATCTTTCTTTTAATATTTCTCTCGAGTTACTCAGTTGCATACGCGGGTTATATCACGGTTTCCAATGTTTCATTTGATCCTGGGACCAGAACTTTTTCGTTTGACTATATAAGCAATCCTCCTATCTATAGCCCTAACATCTCCAAAGTGGCTATTCATTTTTCCTATCCTCAAACTAACGGTTATACCTATCTCGGTGCATTTAGCTGCACCTCAATTCATTGTGATCTTTTTAACCCACAGTTCGCTGATTGGATTGGTTTGTATTTTAACAGCAACTTATATCCATCTGGCACAAACATGCAAACAGTTATTTATCCGGATCCTTATACCGGATTTTTATCGCAGCCTTTTACAATGGAATCCATTTTTCCACTTGGTACATATCCAACCACAACCTCAACTTTATCTCCGGATCCAGTCGCTAATGGACAATATTCAGGACCGGTAACTGTAACTTTATCTGCGTCAGCCAATTCAAGCATCGCACACACATATTATAGGGTTGATGGAGGGGCACAACAGACATATACCTCCCCATTTACGGTTTCAGGCACAGGCAACCACACCGTTGTTTACTGGTCAATTGATATAAATGGCAATCAGGAGTCTGGCAAGACCCGAATATTTACTCTAAATCAAGGGGGTTTTGAGACGACGGGTCAAGAAGTTTCGTTCTCAGCCGTCGGCCATGACGGTCCGACTTCTAAAACAATTGCTGTACAGGTAACGGACGATGGGGGACTGACTGCAACCGATCAGGCCACGGTAAACGTGACAAACGCCGCTCCGAGTGTCGGGGCAATAACTGCACCTTTGGAACCAGTAGCAATAACCACTGTTGTAAATGCTAGTGCCAATTTCACTGATCCGGGAATTTCAGATACTCATTCAGCTATATGGGAGTGGGGAGACGGCACGACATCAGTGGGAACAGCTGCCGGAGGCGTCGTCTCTGGAAATCACACCTTTACCTTAGCAGGCGTTTATACGCTCAAGGTAACAGTAACGGATGACGAGAGCAGTTCCGCTCAACAGACTTTTCAGTTTGTTGTGGCTTACAACTCAAGTGGCGGGTTTGTCACAGGAGGGGGATGGATTGAATCGCCTTCGGGCGCCTATATAGCCAATCCCGCATTCACAGGTAAGGCCAATTTTGGATTTGTCTCAAAATATGAACCTGGAGCAACCATTCCGACAGGTCAAACCAAGTTTCAATTCAAAGTTGGGGATTTGAATTTTGATAGCACTGTTTACGATTGGTTAGTCGTAGCCGGACCTAACGCAAAATATAAAGGAACAGGAACAATAAACGGGGAGGGGGATTACGGCTTTATGCTGACTGCCAGAGATGGCCAAGTCAACGGTGGAGGGGGCGTGGACAGGTTCTGGTTCAAAATTTGGGAAAATGCTACTGGTATTGTGATATACGATAACCAGTTGGGAAGCAGCGACGATGCCGATGCGACTGATGCAATTGAAGCTGGAAACATAATAATTCACCATTAGGCTTTATCTGTAATTGCAGGGATGAAGCCGGGCGCTTCCTCTCAACTCCAAGGTCGCCCCGGCATTGACGGCTTATCTGCAAACCAGGCCTAATCTGGGGAGAGATAATCTCTTCTTAAACCGGCTGAACAAGCCCTTGGGACCCAGGGGAGGGCAAAAGATGCTTGGAAAATATCTGAAAAAGGCCGGGAAAAAAGGAGCTGCCCTAGGCTTTTCTCTTGCTTCAAGGTTTCTATACGACTTGCGGTTTCCATCGCTTTGTCCCTCAATCTCCAGCCGGCATACACCATAGCAATGGGGACCAGTAATAAGCCGGGGGCCAAATTTCTCCATTCCGGATTGCCGGACGCATGCACTATCATGATTGCGGCTAATGGTATCGCCGCTATACCCAAAATTCCCAGGACAGTTGCAGCATATTCTTGTCGGTTTTCTTTTTTTCCCAAATCAGCGGTAGATTCTGTCTCTTTCGCCACTTCTCGATAATATCCTGGTAGTTTATGGTTTTCAGGGTTTGTTATCAGAGCTTGGAGGTAGAAAAGCTGTTACCTTCTTTACTCCCCGTAGTTGTCTTATTGCCCTCATCGTCCTGTCTCTCTCCTCTGGGTA
>Ga0075789_140_pt1 | contig 10251 bp, 14 predicted proteins | sample RifGroC1_FD_67885 | JGI IMG/M metagenome (GOLD analysis project Ga0075789, IMG submission 67885) | Microgenomates (Amesbacteria) bacterium GW2011_GWC1_47_15
AAATATCCGATTGCCTCTTGACACGGATTTGGCAAAGTGGTTTTATAGATATGTGACTGCCTTGAATATATCTTCTATCGTTTCTTCTAATAGTACTTCCTTGCGTGCTATGAAAGTTACCCGGAAAACCGAAAAAGCTAACTTTAAAAAAACAACAGAGGAACCTGTAGTAAAAGGTGGATTTAAAGGTCTACTCGGAGCTATGACACAGTTTGTCGCGGTCGGCGGGGATTTTATCTAACGCGGGAAGGAATTTTTCGGCCTGGAGTTTAACGCAATATTTTTGAGTAGAAATTGTTTTAGTCGGGGTGCGGGGAATTGAACCCCGTGCCTCCAAGTCCCGAACTTGGCGTGCTACCGATGCACCACACCCCGTATCCTTATGCAATTTTACTACGTTTGGCTGGGTTTGTTTTAGTGATCCCGGCAGGAATCGAACCTGCATTTAAGGTTTAGGAAACCCTTGTTCTATCCGTTGAACTACGGGACCTTGGTTCGCAAACACAAAGGAACCCGGTTAAATTATAACTTATTTGAAGCTATCGGAGGGAGACGGCGGAGATATTAGGTTAAAAATAAGTTTTGTTTCCCTCTATTTTATTTGCTGTGATTTTTTCAAAAATTCAGTTACGGTGTAAAGAACCATGATAGCGTCTGTTTTTTGATTGGCAGGTGATGTTGATTCATCTATCAAAGCCTTGGCCCTTTGCAAGTCATTAAAAACATGAAGTCCTTCAAGGCCATGTTGTTTGCATATTACGTACCATGCGCTTCTGGATATGAGCACCATACTGCGAAAAAGATTGACATCGGTCATGGTCTCGATGACAGGATCTATACCTATTTTTTTCAGACGGGGATGAGAAGGTAAAATCCTCTTTATGGATTGTTTGGCCAATATTCTGGCAGGTCCAATTCGTTCAATTCCTCCCCAATTTTGGATACTTAGGTAATTGTCTGCGATTTGTTCGGGATCGGTCGTTTTATCTAAAAGGGAATGAATTAAGGTGGTTATTCCAGCAGGGCTTGCTTCTCCGGAATAACATTGCAGGAGCCTATTTATTTGATCACTATTCAATAGGGTTTCGTGAGCCATAGAGGGATTTTAAAACAAAGAAGGCGGGTATTCAACTACTATGGGTCAGCGGAGGGAGACGGCGTAGAGATTGGCGTAAGGGTTGATTTCGGGATTGAGGTTAGCCAGGATCAAAAGCTGCTTACCCGATGGGTAAGGAAGAGCCAGGCCGGACTGATAGTGGGGTTCTGGTTGTCGTATTCGATGATGATGACAGTCTCCCCCTCGATTTTCAGCAAGTGGGAGGAAGTGGGAAACCAGGACAAGCCAGAGGGATGAGTGTACGCAGTGAGCGGAGAGAAGGGTTTGACGGTGAGGGTAGGCGTAGGGGAGGTCCGGCCCGTACGGGGAGTGGGTGAAAGCGTAGGGATTCGGGTGGGGACAGAAGTATGGCCGACTACGAAATTACGGTCTTCTATGACATCGTAGACATACACGGTCCCCGGTACGAGAGAGCGCTCCTGCGGCTGGGAGCTGGAACCAGGCAGAGGCCGGACTAGGTTGTCCGGTAAAGTGGCGGAAGCGGTAGCCGTATAGAGTATTTTGTCTTCCTTAGGCGACCAGACTATATCGGCAGCTGCCGACTCGAGCAGGTCTCTGAGCAAGGGGGAAAGCGAGGAAAGCCTCTGCTGGGAACGTAAATTTTTAGTTTCCTGCCAGCTTTCAAGTGTGACGGTCAGACTATTCGTAACTTCCAGCAACCGGGGATTACCGGTATCTATGAGATAGTCAGCCGGATCAGCCCCCGGGACTCTGACCAAAATTTGTCTGGAATCAGGAGACCAGGAAAGGGAAGAGACGGCAAAGTCTATTAGGTTGGACGTCAGTATCAACCTGGCTTCCCGGTTTAAAAGTCCCAGAGGAGATTCGTTTAAATCCAAAGAATACAGGCCGGAGAGAGCACCGGTGTTTTGGACAAAAACAATCTTTGATCCGTCAGGGGACAGCACCGGGTTAGAGGCGCCACCTGTCGTTACGGCTTTAAGGGAGGGAACGGTGGGGAATAAGACGGCTGTAGCACGGGTGACGATCTCCGGTTCTACCAACAGCGACTTTTTCCAGGGGTGATAGCTTTCTTTTTTGATTTCAACTGCATAAGTTCCGGGGGAAAGATTAATGGTGCTGTTGGTAGCGGATTTTAGCAGGCTATTGACGAAGATTTGGGCGCCGTCCGGATACGAATGGGCTACTAATAGGCCTGTGGGTTGCAGAGCCCGATCTTTAAAGTTGGGTCGATATCCGCGGGCGAATAGAATGACCAAGATGGTACCCAGGGGAACGACGACAAGACCGGTAAGAAAAATCAGCAGCCGCTGAAAGGATGGACCTTGCATCTTTATCAATTTTAGCATTAAATCATTTCGCTATTTGGCACGGAACGAGTATATCTAATTATGTCAAATACTATCAATAATAATCAATTAAAGAATGCTTAGTAAAAGGATTGGTATTGACCTCGGAACCGCCAACTGCCTTGTCTGGCTAAACGGTAAAGGGATCGTGATGAATGAGCCGACGGTGGTGGCGATAACATCCGATGACGGCCGGGTGGTGGCGGTGGGGAATGAAGCCAAAGAAATGCTTGGCCGGACACCGGGTAACATTGTAGCATCACGTCCGATGAGGGACGGGGTGATCGCTGATTACCGAGTAACGGAAGCGATGCTGTCTTATTTTATCCAGCAGGTTTCGGGCAGGGTATTTTTATTTAAACCGGAAGTGATGATTTGTGTTCCGGCAGGTGTGACCCAGGTGGAGCGGAGGGCTGTACTTGATGCTACGCTATCCGCGGGAGCGAAGGTGGCATATTTGATCGATGAACCCCTGGCGGCGGCTATCGGGGCGAAAATACCGATAGCGGCCCCTTCAGGCAACATGATTATCGATATCGGGGGCGGGTCCGCCGAGGCCGCTGTCATATCCCTGGGCGGGGTGGTGGTGCACAAAAGCGTCCGGGTGGCTGGGAATAAAATTGACGAGGCTATCAGTGCTTTCATGCGCCGGCGGCACAACCTGCTAATCGGAGAGACGACCTCTGAGGGTGTAAAACTTAAAATCGGGTCTGCGACTGTGCTGGACCAGGAAGAAACTATGGAAGTGAAAGGGAGAGATACCATAACCGGACTCCCCCGGGCTATCGCTGTCTCGTCCACGGAGGTGACGGAAGCAATCAGGCCGACCTTGCTGCAAATCATCGGGGCGGCCAAAGGAGTGCTCGAAGAGACGCCGCCGGAGCTGGCCTCAGATATTATCGACAAAGGTATTGTCATGAGCGGGGGTACATCTTTACTTCGCAATCTGGATCGGTTTATGACCGATCTGACCGGTGTACCCTGCCATGTGGCGGAAGAACCGCTAAAAAATGAGTCTTTTTGGGTTGGTTTTTGGTGTTATTTCAGTTCTACCGTTGCTCCGGCTGTGGTAAGCTTGGCTTTGGCTTCTTCGGAATTTGCTTTATTGGCGCCTTCCAGTATCACGGCACCGGGTTTTTCGGACAGATCCTTGGCTTCTTTCAAGCCCAAATTAGGATTGATTTCGCGCAAGGCTTTGATAACGGCAATTTTATTGGCTCCGGCATCCTTAAGAACGACATCGAAGGAAGTTTTTTCTTCCGCATCTGAGGCAGCGGGAGCGACTCCGTTGCCGGAAGGCGCTGCTGCAGCCATGACCGGTGAAGCGGAAACTCCGAATTTTTCTTCCAGGGACTTGACCAGATCGGCCAGCTCCAGGACGGACAGTTCTCCCACTTGTTTTATAAGTTTATCGGTTTTATCTGACATTAATAATTTCACCCCCTATTCAGGATTTACTTTGGCGGATTGCATCCAGTGTACGGACTAATTTACCTATGTTCCAATTTAGAGAATAAACCAGGCGGAAGATGGGGGAATTGAGGGTGCCGACGGTTTTGGCAATCAGTACATCCCTGCCGGGAATGGCGGCTAACTGACTGATTTCTTCGGCTGACAGTACTTTATCCGAAAGAAGTCCGGATTTGAATGAGGGCAGACCGTGCTTTTTGGCAAAATCGGCAATCGCCTTGATTGAGGATACTTCATCCAACAGCGAAAAAACAAACGCAGACGTCCCCTCCAATTTGAGTTCCGGTTGGTTGGCGGCAATCAGAAAAAGAGTATTTTTGGCTACGAGCAACTGACCTCCAGTCTGTCTGATAAGACGGCGAAGCTCAGTAACCTGGGAAACCTTAAGTCCCTTATAGTCCACAACAGCGACAGCTTTGGAACGCGAGAGGAGTTCTTTCAGGATTTCGACGGAGGAAGCTTTTTGGGGGGTAATTTTAGCCATATTTCCTCGGCGCGGCTTATTTGAGTGCACGCTGTCTCAGGATTAACAAAAGAATTATACCATATCAGATTTCAAGTTTGATAGCAGGGCTCATGGTAGATTTGAGGACTACTTTCTGAACTGCAGGAAGGTAAGAGACGATTGCCCGGATGTTTTCCTCAAGTTCTTTGTCTTTTTGCGAGAGTTTGCCGACTGTGGTGTGGACTACGGGAGCGTCTTTGTCGGTTTTCAACTGGACAGTATTGGACCCGGAAAGTTTTTTAGCTGCCGCTTCGGGATCGGGAACAACGGTACCGTTTTTGGGGTTGGGCATTAGTCCTCTAGGCCCTAATACTTTGGCGAATTTGACCAGTCCGGCCATCTGGGCGGGTGTGGCCAGCAGAATATCAAAATCTATTTTTCCGGACTCGATTTTTGTCAGGGTATCCGCATCTGCGACTGCTACCCGGCGGGTCTTACCCGATGAGTGAGGCAAGTTGAGGGATTTTGTCAGGCCTTTGTCTTTGAGGTTGATGTGCAGTTCCACCGTACCATCAAATTTGGCGAGAGTGACTTTGCGCAAAAGACCCAAGCCTTCGGCCAGGGTGTATTTCCTGTCCGCATCGATCTGTGATTTTGCAGCTTGATAGGATTTGGAACGGACACGCACCCGGCGGGCGGATATTTCCCCTGTTTTCTGAAGGGGGACAAGTGTCGGGGTGACCCCGGTATTTATTTGTGCCTCGATAACAGGAACTGAGCGAACTGCGGATTTTACCGGATTGGAGATTGTCTGGCCCTCCCGGAGCTTTTTCTGCTCCAGTTTGACGGCTTTTTTGGCCTTGAGGCTGGTTTCTTCCTCAGAACCAAGGACGGTGATGCGTTTTTTACCCACGCTTTGGATAATTTTATAAGTTTAACAGAGAGTATTATACCTAAATTACTTGTTTAATCCAAGTCGTAACGGGAGAGGAAGTTTTGGGTCTCGCCGGGTTTTAGCGGAATAGCAGATCTTCTGACTAAATCCCGACTTTTTCCCGTCTCGGGATCTTTGGCAGTAATCAATTGAATGGCGCCGATGGCCATCCGGGCTTCGATATATTTGACAGGATCGACAATCATCTTTTGGGCGTTGGCAAAATGCAGGAGTTGCTTGACCGGGACGCCTTCCGGCTGGGATTTGATCAAATTGTCCAGAATTTGCCTTTCCTGGTCCGGGGAAGACATATATTTATAAAAAAGAGAGTAATGCTTACAATAAATAAAGTCAATGGCAAATCAATTTGGTTCGATTGAAGGAAAAAAAGTAAAGGGTCTTGCGGATTTGGGGAGCAGATGCCCCAAGAAATTGTGGTTTCGGGGAAATTGGGATGACAAGCTGTTTGAGAACGCGGCGGCAATTATCGGGAGCCGAAGGATGACGGATTATGGGCGGAAGGTGACTGAAAAGATGGCCGCGCAGCTTACGGCCGAAGGCAAAACTATTGTTTCAGGTCTGGTGTACGGGGTGGACCAGACGGTGCATCGGGCATGCCTGGAGTTCGGCGGGAGGACCGTGGCTGTATTGGGATGGGGGATTGGGTGGGATAAGTTGGGTGATGAAGAGAAAAAGTTAATCGAGTCGATAGAGAAAAACGGAGGATTAGTAATTTCGGAGTGGGAAGGGATGAGGCCGGCTCTGTGGACTTTTGCTTACAGAGATCGGATTATGGCAGCCATGGCGTCTGAAATATATGTGGCAGAGGCAGCCGTAAAAAGCGGGACTATGATTACAGTGGAATGGGGACTGAAGCTGGGCAGGGAGATTTGGGCGGTCCCGGGGCCGGTGACAAGCAAAGTATCGGAAGGGACGAATAAATTGATTTCGGAGGGAAAGGCGAGGATGTGGATGCCTAACCAACAGGCCAGTTTAAGTCTAAGAGATAAAAATAATACACAAAGAGACAGAAGCAATACAGATATATATATTAGTTTACAGAATGAGACATTGACGGTGGACGAGCTGGCGCGAAAGTTGGGGAAACCAGTGGAAGAAGTAGGCGGACAATTATCGCTCTTAGAACTTTCGGGAGAAGTGGAAGAAAGAGAAGGGAAATATTCAATAATTAATATATTAGAATGAAGTAGATGTTGGTAAAGGTGAGGAGTGTGGCTAATGTGGGGTTGGAATCGGTACCTATTGAGGTGGAGGTGGATGTGGCGGAGCAGGGATTTCCGGGATTCACTATTGTGGGACTGGCTTCCAAGGCGGTTGAGGAAGCGCGGGAGAGGGTAAAGACAGCCATAAAAAATTCGGGGTTTGATTTCCCGCCTAAAAAGATCACGGTCAATCTGGCACCGGCGGATCTGCCCAAAGTGGGGGTGGCATACGACTTGCCTATAGCTATAGGGATTTTAGCTGCTTCGCAACAATGTCCGATACTCAATGAACTAGACTCAATATTTTATGGTGAACTAAGTCTTGACGGAAGTTTGAGAGCAACTAAAGGAGTACTTTTAGTCGGGCTTTTTGCCCGACGATGTTCAATATTTGTACCTGTAGAGTCGGCGAATGAGGCAGCAGTGGTGGACGGAATAGCCGTTTTTCCGGTAAGGAATCTGAAGCAGGTAGTTGATCATTTAACGGGAGCCAAAAAGATGGAAGTGCTAAAACACGTTGAGGTGGAGGAACTGGTGGGGGAGGAACTCGTGGATTTTGATTTGGCTGAAGTCGCCGGACAGGAAATGGCCAAAAGAGCGCTGACGATCGCTGCTGCCGGTGGGCACAACCTCTTAATGTGGGGTCCGCCCGGGACGGGTAAGACGATGCTTGCCCGGACCCTACCCGGGATATTGCCGCCGCTGCTTCCGGCAGAAGCATTGGAAGTAACCAGGGTATACTCCGTTTCAGGCATGATTTCGGCCGGAGAGACGATAATCCGCAGACGGCCTTTCAGGGCGCCGCATCACGGGGTGTCGGCGGCCGGGATGATCGGGGGAGGCAGCAATCCTTTGCCCGGCGAGGTATCTTTAGCCCATCTGGGGGTATTGTTTCTGGATGAAATGGCTGAATTCCCGCGCACTGTCCTGGAGGCTCTGAGACAGCCTATGGAAGACCGGGAAGTGGAAATTGTGAGGGCTGCAGGCCACGTGCGTTATCCGGCCGGATTTTCATTGGTCGGAGCGGTAAATCCATGTCCGTGCGGCTACCTGGGGCATCCGCGGCGGGAGTGCAAGTGCACCGATAAACAGATCCGAAAATACCGCGCAAAGATGAGCGGGCCGATACTGGACAGGATAGATTTACATGTAAAAGTACCGGCGGTAGAAACAAATAAACTAACTGCTGAAAGTTCAAGTCCGAGTCTAAGTTCAAGGGAGGTGAGGGAAAAGGTGGTGGGGGTGAGGAAAATCCAGGAAGCAAGGCTGGCAGGGTCGGGTATGTATACAAACTCACAGATGAGAAACCGGGAAGTACGCAAATACTGCAAACTGGATGAACAGACGGAAAAACTACTTAAACTGGCAGTGGAAAAATGGGATTTGTCAGCCAGAGCGTATTTTCGGTTGATCAAAGTGGCCAGGACGATTGCGGATCTGGCTGGAAAAGAGGATATCGACCCTTCCAATATGGCGGAAGCGCTGCAGTACCGGCAGACAAATTAGCTTCAGGTTTGATATAATATAGGATATGAAGAAGGAATCCGTTGCGATGCCTGCAGGTTTGGAGTCGGGTTTGGCAGCAGAACTGCAAAAAAGTATTGACGAAAAATATAAGGCTGATGAAAGGTTGGTCTTAATGGCAGTTTCCTTTGTTTTATTATTGTCGAAGCTGGCAAGGGAATTGGAAACCAATTTCGATCCCGGAAAGAAGTCCCAGCTCGATATATCAACAAGGGGCGATGAACAACTATATGTGGATTTCATATCCGGAAAAAAAGTCCGGGCCTGTTGGGAAAAGGGAGATATTTTGGATGAAGACTTTTGTTCGGTGAAAGTGGACAGCAATAAAAACCCAAATGTGGATGTATATGTGAAATCAGGTGAAGTCGAGACTTATAGCTATAAAGGGCGTAAGTTTTTATTTATTGACAAGGAGGGAAGCAATAAGGAAGGGACGTTGCTGGGACAGGTTTTTAGGGAACTAGGCAACTTTGTTCAAATGAAAGCATTATCCGAGGGCGATCGAGTTAATGAAGAAAAATTTTGGGTTTGGGTGAAAAGAGATATGATAAGGTCGATCGATGGGCAGGTGGATTGGGAAGTGGGCAAGGGAAGAGTGTGGTAAGCGGTGTAGTATTAAGAGGTGAAGAGAGCCAACAGGAAGACCGGAGAGAAGGCTGAGACAGCTGTTGGTAATTATTTAGAGAATAAGGGGTATGAGTTGATGGTCCGTAATTTCAGGACCCGTTACGGGGAGATAGACCTGATATGCAGGGACGGGAATCTTACGGTGTTTGTGGAAGTAAAAGCTAAAAAGGGACTGCAGTTTGGGAGTCCGGAGGAGATGTTTACTTCTGCAAAATACAGGCAGGTGCGGCGGATGGCGACAGCATATCTTGAGGGCAGGGAAGTGCCCTGCAGGATAGATATGGTGGCAGTGGAATTGGGGGAAATGAATGAAGTATCGGCTTTGCGCCACTACGAGAACGTGGTTTGTGATTAAATATATTTGTGGCCAGGGTGCGGGTGGAAAATTGCAGTAAGACCCAGAGTTTTAAGAATGGGAAACATTTATGACGGAAATTGAACGCGAGGTAGTCCGGCTGCTGATCGTGAAAGACGGCCGGATGCTGGTGGCCACAAGTGCCAGGTCCGGCAGTAAAAAAATTCCCGGGGGAGGGACTGACGGCCAAAGTCCCCGGGAAGCTGGGGAGCGGGAATTGATTGAAGAGACAGGTCTCAGGGGGCAGTTGAGGTATTTGGGAGAGATATTTGAGAAGATAACAGCTATAGACTTGGCTCACGGATTGGGTCCAGGCAGCCTGATGAGGGCATACTATTTTGAGGTGCTGAATGCAGTAGGTGAAATGAGTCCCGGAGATGATGTTGCGGAATTGGAGTTGGTTCCGATAGACAGAGTGGAAGCAACACTGACTTATCCCGGGATGAGAGAAGGGTTCAGGAAGTTCAGGAACTTACTGGAGTGATCAAACCACTTTGATACCCATGGAGCGGGCGGTGCCGGTGACGGTGCGGATTGCGGAGTCCAGAGAGTCGGTGTTCAGATCTCCCAGCTTCTGAGAAGCAATATCTTTAACCTGATCCTGAGAGAGGGTGCCAGCCGGTTCGCGGCCGGGTTTTTGGGAAGCTAACTTCAACCCCAAGGTCTTTTTGATCATGGCGGAAACCGGAGGCAGTTTGGTAACGAAGGTAAAGCTGCGGTCTTCAAAGACGGTAATGACGGCGGGGATGATATTCCCTTTCTGGTCCTTGGTCTTGTCGTTATATTGCTTCACGAATTCCATGATAGGAATTCCGTGCTGGCCTAAAGCGGGGCCGACCGGAGGAGCCGGAGTAGCTTCACCTGCAGGGAGATTGAGTTTGAGGATGACTTTGACCTTCTTGGGAGCCATAACAACCGAAATTTTAACAGATTGAAGGGAAATTTGCAGCGTTTTTCAATTTTACGGGTTGTTTCGGGAGTTTGGTTTCAAGAGAACATCCTTCCTGGTCTGTGCTCATATCTAAAATAGCCGATGGATCCACACCTTTCAGACACCCATTGATAGTACGCGAAGTACAATGCGAACAGATTAAATTACGGGCATTGGAGATTTGTTCGGGAGAATACGACATGGAATTGATATATTATACACTGTAACCTATAATCTGTGTATGGGTTCACGACAGGAAAATATTGGTCTTCACATTAGGCACTTTGCCTTCCGGCAAGGCGGAGTGATAATAAC
>Ga0075789_132_pt1 | contig 10225 bp, 13 predicted proteins | sample RifGroC1_FD_67885 | JGI IMG/M metagenome (GOLD analysis project Ga0075789, IMG submission 67885) | Microgenomates (Amesbacteria) bacterium GW2011_GWC1_47_15
CAGCACCACTTCTTCATCTTCCTGCTCGTTTACAAATCTCTTCTCCGGCTTCACGATATACGCCCCCGCCATTGCCTGCCTTTTGTGCTCCCCCGTTTTCCTTAAAACATCCTCAATTACCTGTCTTGCCTCCTGCGCCGGTGTCATCTCTACTGACTGTGCTTGTGGTGCTTGTTCGGCTACTGGTTCCTGTACCTGGTTTGTTTTTGGCGCAGGCTGGCCTCCCCCGCTGGATTTATACACCTCCGGCATACCCCAATTATATCAGTCTTAATCGGGCTTATTAACTCATCTGCGATCTTATCATTAACGAGACCATCTCTCTGTCGTAATTTTTATAGCATCAATCAGATCCTGCTTGGCTTTTTTTACAATTTCCTGCCCGTTTCCGTTTAAATATTCAGAAAAACTAAAACTCGATCCATATAGTGCAAGAACATTATCAGCATATCTCAACTGCCTGAAGCCTACTTTACCCCAAACTTTACCATAAACAATATTATACCCATACTCATAACCCTTAATTCCCACTAACTTTAATTCTTCCCACTTTTGATTATAGTAGACCGTTGAAGCGTCGTAAGGCCCATCCAAACTTGTGCCTCCAGGGTAATACCTACTCCATCGTTTATCATATAGTAACCAACCGCTTACTCTCCCTCGCCCTTGAAACGTTTCATGGTTAACTTCTCCCATAAAGCCTAAAAGTTCCGACTTGATCAACCGAATGTTTTCCTTAACTCTTTGTTTCTCTTTTTTTTCCTCCTCAATCCTCCTCTTTTCCTCCTGACGTCTTTCTAATTCCAAACGAATCTCCCGTTGTCTGGCAACTTCATGAGCTTGTTGTAATTCCCTTCCCAACTTTCTCAAATCTTCACTACCCATCCCCCAAATTATACCACCCTATAATAAACCTTACTTTTTCTCTATATTAAACAGCTGACTTTTAAGGGCCAGTGCTCCCGGCGCCCTCAGGTTAAACGCCTTGTAAAAATTCACTCCCGAAATACTCACTTCTCCCCTGTTTGTCGAAAAAATCGCCCTGCTGGTGATCCCGTTGCTCCCGTGTTCCACCCGCACGGAGGACACGCTCGTCACCCTCCCCCCGTGGCTGTCAGCTGCCGACGCCATCTGCTCCTTGCTCCATGGATTGTCGCTATCCCCCCAGCAGCTTCTTACATCTTCCGGAAATATTCCGGACATGTCTCCCCCGCCGGCCACCACGATCGCTGCGTTCACTATATCCGCAAATTCCGATCCGTTCAGCCACGGATGGTTTCTGCCGCAAGTCTTCCCGGATCGGGATTTGTACCATCCTTTATAAAACCAGGGTGACTCTCCCTTCTTTTCCCACGCTCCGTCCGCCCACCTCGTCCTTATAAAACCAGGGTGACTCTCCCTTCTTTTCCCACGCTCCGTCCGCCCACCTCGTCCAGTCAGAAGTTGTATCCCAAAATCCCGGGGTAGTGTGCCCGAGTGCCGAATAGCTTTCCTGGTATCCGCCCGAAGTGCTGGCATACCAGGCATTGACCACCTCCCCCGAACTCCGGCTCACCAGAATCTCTGCTTCCGTCTCCCGTACCGCATCTCCCCATCGCCCCGGGCTTCCCGCTTTGCCGCTGTTGTACACTTGGCAGGATTCGGTAGTGCATATCCTCCCTCCTGCATTCTGGTTGTTTATCCTCCACCCCACATATGCCAGGGCGTAAGACCTAGCCGCTACCGCCTGGGCTTTCAGAGCTTCATATCCCCCCCGGTCTGCCCACACTGTCGGCATTTCGGCAATTCCCTTCATGTAATTTCCCTCAAACGCCAGTGTCCCGGCAGACGTGTTGATGACGGAAGGCACGTTTACTTTCCGGATCTCCACATTGCCGTAATATGCTTCCAAAATTTGCCGGTAATTTTGCCCGTTTTTAGCCCTTCCGAATGCTCCGTACTGGCTCATCCCCTTAAAGTGCGGCGCCCCGAAGGAAAACATGGCAAATGCGGGTGAAAAACCGGGGTTGTAGTCCGGCCTGGCAGCTCCCGCCTGTTTATCCACCCGCACCTTAAGTGCCGCGGTACTCTCTTTTTGCCGCTTCATGTTTTCCGCCTGGGTATTCAGTTTGTTAATCTCTCCCGCCACCACCTTGATAATTTCCTGATCGTTGTGTGCCAGTTTTTCCCGGTAAGCCAGGTCCCGGAAAAATTCCCCGCCCGAATTGGAGGAGAAAAATATCAGCATCCCCGCGTCTTCTCTTTTTCTGATGTAATGAGTTCTCACTCTCGCAGCCAGCAGTTCCTGCTGTACGCCCACTTTCACTTCCCTGTCAAAAATATCGCCGGACAACTCCGTCAGCCTCTTGTCCAGGGAATTGATTTGGGATTTGAGATTTAAAACTTGGGATTTGAGCCGGTTTAGCTCCTCCTGGTTGTTTGAATTAGCCTTGGCGATAGCGTCCAGTATTCCATTGTACTTCCCGATACACTGTTGGATTTTCACCGAGTCGGACAGCGCACCGGGGTTATCACACTCCTCCGCGGATACTTGAGCCCACCTCCCCGCCGTTGCCATAATCGCCGTAAATAATAATAAGCCGGGCAGTAATCTCCTCATCCTTATTATTATATATGGCGTATGCTAAACTGGATTTATGAAACAGAAAATCCGTTTTCTGCTCTCCTCCGTATTCTATCTTTTTGTCTTTTTCTTAGTGCATTCTTTTTCTGCATCTTCCGCATCTGCCTGCACCCTCTCCACTCCGCCGATGCAGGTAGGTGTGGCAGGAAACATTACTTTGACCGGCGGCCAGCCGTTTAAGACCTATACAGTCATTATCCAGCCGGCCGACTGCACGCCCAGTACGTTTACAATTACCACCAATGCTTCAGGTTTCGGCCCCAAAGCTATCACCTGTAATACTGCCGGTCCGCATACCGTCCAGGCTGCCTTGGGCGCGGAATTATGTGAATCCCTCATGGCCGTGGTAACGCTTCCTACCCCCGCCACCACGATCGCCCCCAACGAAGCTTTTTGTACCCCCGGCAACCCCTCCTCAGGTGTCCGGACAGCTCTCGGTTGTCTCCCGGCTACCAATGCCAAGTCCCTGGTTACCCTGGTCTTCCGTTGGGGTATCGGCCTGGCGGGAGCTGTTGCTTTTGTGATGCTGGTTTTCGGCGGCATTACCATTACTACCGCCGGGGGTGACCCCAAGCGGGTCAAGGCCGGGCAGGAATTGATTACCACTGTCATTCAGGCGGTGCTTCTCATTGCCTTGGGTGTGGTCCTTCTCAATTTTATCGGTGTCAGTATATTAGATCTTGTTGGCCTTGGCTTCCTTGTCTAACCAATATCTTGCTCAAATCACCGGAGTTACTGTCCCGGGGTCAAAATTCCCCAGCTATTCCACTCTGCTGGGCAATTTGTTAAGCCGCATCCTTCTCTTTGCTGTCGGTTTTTCAGGTTTGTATTTCTTTCTTCGGTTCGTCCAGGCAGGCTACAATTACCTCACCAGCCTGGGTGATCCGGGTAAAATCCAGCTGGCCCAGAAGCAGATGCAAAACGCCGCCATTGGTCTCCTGGTAGTCTTATCCACGTTTTTTATCGGCCAGATTATGGAGGTTATGCTGGGTATAGATATCATATGATTTCCCTGTTTACCCTCGCCCAGTTTGTAAATATCCCCGGCTCTTTTTTCAATCGTCATACAAATGCCGCTGTGGTTGGAAATAATGTAGGTTCTCTGGTCTCCCGGCTCCTCCCAAACATCATCGTTGTCGCCGGTGTAGTTTTCTTTCTCATGATTATTTATTATGGTTTTCAGTTGATCATCAGCGCCGGTCAAAACAAATCCCCTCAGGATATCGCCAGGATAAAAGGCAGTATTACCTACGCCTTCATCGGCTTCTTGCTTGTCGTCTCCGGCTATTTTATACTCCAGATAATCTCAACTATTACCGGGGTCAATTTTATCAACCCCAATGTAACTTAAAAACCTATGTTCGGCATATTCGGAACCGTCCGCAATCCATTCGCAGACCTTGCCCCAGGTAAATATACTGGTGCATATGGCCAGGGTTTGATCGTATTGATAAGCAACATCGTAAAGCTCGCCGTCGTAATGGCTGGGCTTTATTCATTTATTAATATAATTCTCGCCGGATTCCAATACTTGAATGCGGGAGGTGAACCCAAAAATATCGCCAAGGCCTGGGAAAAGATTTGGCAGTCCTTTATGGGGTTGGTTATTGTCGCCGGTTCGTTTACGTTGGCCATGTTGATAGGGTGGGTTGTATTCGGGGACATCTACGCTCTTATCTCCCCTAGTATCTTTGCACCCTGACTTTAATACCATGTTCAAATTATTAGCTTCTACTCCAATCAATATAGGCAGAATCGGGGGTATTGGTAAGTTGGGTGATACCCTTAATGAGACTCCTTCCACTATTTTTACCCGGATCGCCCGTTTTTTTTCCAATATCATCGGTCTTTTGACTCTGGCTGCCGGTTTATGGTTCATAATTCAGATCTTTATCGCCGGTTACAACTGGATCTCGGCTGGTGGAGACAAACAACAGCTTCAGTTGGCCCAAAAAAAAATTACTAATTCCATAATGGGTTTGTTTATCGTCGTCGCCGCCTATACCTTCATAGGAATTATTGGTTTGTTCCTGGGATTGAATATTTTAAACATTGAAATTATATTAGCCTTGTTAAAACCATGATTTCCTCTCCCCTTGCCCAGATTGTCAATCCCGTCCTCAACCGCAAGATAGGAAACATCCTGGTCCAAAACAGTACCAATGCCCTTCAGATTTTTTTAAGAAACATCATCAACTTCGCCTTGGGCGCGGCTGGAATATATTTTTTTGCCAATCTTCTTCGGGGCGGTTATGAATACATCACATCCGGAGGGGACAAGGAATCGGTCCAGAAAGCCCAAAAACGTCTGACTAATGCTTTTACTGGAATCATAGTTATTTTTTCAATTTTTGCTCTGTTGTATATAGTGGAAACAATCTTTGGTCTTTCCATCCGCACCTTTAATATCCCCCGCCCCTGATTATGAAAAAATTGTTTCTCTCCGTCGTTTTTCTCTGCCTCCTGATGTCTTCCGCTCCTGTTTCCGCTGCCGACATCAATATCATCGACCCCGCCTCCCCTTATAAAACTGTCCAAAATCTTGTTCCTTCCCGCCTGGTGACCGGTTTTATAAATATTTTTCTCGGTGCATCCGGGGTCGTGGCTTTTCTTTATCTTCTTTGGGGAGGTATCCAATGGATTTCCTCCGGCGGGGATAAGGAAGGTGTCGAAAAGGCCAGGAAGAGAATCACTCACGCTCTTATTGGATTGTCTGTTGTATTTTCGGCATATGCTCTGATATACATCATCCGGGTATTGTTCAATATTCAAACCATCGGGGTCAATCTTAAGCCTATTTGATTGCGCAAATTACCCCTTGCTTTCACCTGCTCAAAAGCTTTAATGTTATAATATAACGTTCGGAAGGAGGTGACATCACTGATGACTCGATTTAAAAAATATCTCGCCGCTGCTTTAGGTTTAGCTGCAGTGCTTCCCGGGAAAGCTTTGGCTATCACACCGGATACTGTAATTATCACATCCAATACATACCCCACAATTTCCAACCTGAAACCTTCAAACTATGTTGCCGGCGCCATTAACTTATTGTTGGGCGTGTCCGGTATCATTTCCTTTATCTTTCTGCTTGTGGGTGGTATCCAGTGGATCCTGGCCGGAGGCGATAAAGAGGGTACGGAAAAAGCCAGAAAACGGATCACCAACGCCCTTATCGGTTTGGCAGTTGTCTTTTCGGCTTACGCCTTGATCTTTATCCTCCAGGCTCTGTTCAACATCGATATAATCCGCCTTAACCTGCAGCCGCTCTAATTTTCTTTTGGGAGTTGCTGGTAGACGATTATCAGGTTACCCCCGGTCACGGGGGTAGCCGTGTTGGAGGCTATGATCTTACTGTTTTTATCTCTCTTATTATTCCTGTTTTTGCCGGCAAGCATCCTGGCGGCAGCTGGTGATCCTGCAACTATTGCCAATCTGGGCACCGTTGTTTATAAGTCTGTACTTATCTCTGTCCTCACTCTGGCCGGAGCAGCCTCCATGTTGATGTTTCTGTTTGGTGGTTTCCAGTATTTTTCCGCCGGAGGAGACAAAGAGGCTACCGCCCGCGCGTCGCGCACCCTCACTTATGCCATTATCGGCCTGGTTATCTCACTTTCCTCCTGGATCATCTTAAATCTCCTTGGCAGTTTTCTGGGATATAATTTTCGTCTCTTCAATATCTGCATCACTCCTTGCTGACAGGTGGCCTGCCTCTGCTACAATTGTAATTAATGCGCCGCCTGTATATTGCAGCTATATTCTTTATCGCTTTATTTCTTTATCGCTTCCCGTCTCCGGCCTCCGCCGCCCCTCCTCCGGGTTTCACCTGTACAAATTTAACCCCCTTCCAAGTCGGAATGATTTACGGTTCGGGGAAAACCACCACCCCCCGGGAAATAGCCTGGTATATCACCCGGGTGGATATGAATTATGCGGGTAACGATGCCATGGTCACTCCCCGCACGGGTCTGGGCACCACCACTTCCCAGTTTTTTGCCAATTATGGACTCGAGGTCGCAGTCAACGGGGACGAATCTCTATCTCCCACTGATCCCAAGGGACTGGCGGCCTCCGCCGGTGATATTTACTCAGCAGTATCTGCTGAGCCGTCTTTTTTCATCTCTCCTGAAAAAAAGTTTACTTTCTTCGGTCCCAAACCCAAAAATATCTGGCACGCGCTTTCCGGCTCCCATACCCTGCTGATAAACGGCAGCCTCCACCCCAAATACACCACCTGTCTCAAACCCGAGCACTGCTCAGACGTCCATCCCCGGACCGCCATTGGTGTCACGGATGATAATCAGTTGATAATGATGGTGGTGGACGGCCGCCAGCCTGGTCACAGTATCGGCGTTACTCTACCGGAACTTGCTTACATGATGCAGTCCTGCGGGGCAGTAGATGCCATCAATATGGACGGCGGGGGCAGTAGTACCATGGTTGTTGCCGGTAAAGGTATTGTCAACATTCCCTCAGACGGCGCGGAAAGGCCCGTTTCCAACCATCTGGGAATTTGTGTGGGGCCTTGTCCTGTTTCCGCCGCCATTACCCCTACCCCCACCCGCCACCCCCTGCCGACGTTTATTCCGCTGAAATATATCCAAAACATCCGGGACTGTCCTCAGGTTGAAGACCCCGAATTCCACCCCCTGCGCCCCTATCCCGGTTCCCCCTGCGATCCTTTGATTCCCAAAAAGATTCCTGAAGCCAAAAAAGTGGACGATCGGAAGTATCTCACTTTTTCCTGCGGCAACAGCTTCAATGCCGAAGGCACCTCCACTTTTGTGGACGTGGTAGACGTCCCCCGTCTTCCCCTGCTCCCGGCAAATCCCACCGTCGGCACCACTTACCGCTGCAGTATGGGCAGTGCCGAGGTCTGCGAAATCCGGGAAATTACGGTCGATCTTGCCATCGACCTCTCCCGTGCCGAATTTCCTATTATGGGCAATACCCAGAAACCCATGACGGACTCGGAGAAGGTCAACCATTATCTCAGTTGGTATCTAAACGGCACCGTCCAGCAGTCCGAGCAGATTCCCTTAAACGTTGACAGTGTCGACGACATGAACCGGTTAATTAACTACTCTGGCCCTTTGAAAAAACTTCTTTCTGATCAGCTGCAGGGAAAAATAAAAGAAGCTGTTATCGAGGGTCCATGGGGAACAGATTACCATAATTACCGTGTTAGTGAGCATTTCCGCTTAAGTACTCTGGACTTCATCCCCGTAGACTTCAGAATTCCTATCCTTCAGACTCCTTTTTCTTCCCTGGAGGACATCACTGGGGAATTGACTATTGGATTGGTGCCCGCCCAGCAGCCGGCCTCCCCGGAGATCGACGGTACCATCATTCCCGGCTCAATGAGTCTGACCCTTGGCGCCGATCCCACGGCCGATTCCCGCCTTTACTATCCCCATTTGCGTAATGTCAACGCTCTTTCCGATGTGCTGGTCAGCATTTCCCGCCCTTACCCGGAATCTCTGGATCCGTCCAGCCGCAGCTTGATTACCCAAAGGATCACGGAACATCAGGGCATCGAAGATTCCACTCCTGTCTATCGCCCTGATTATCGCACCGGTCTTAATACCCGCAATACTGAAATTATTCCTGCTGCTCCCGCCCCGCCTCCACTATATCCCAACCCGGATATCACCTGCGAGATTAAGCAAGTCCGCACCAACCAGGGTGATACCCTCCTGGGTTCTGCACCGCTGTCCGATACTTCCACCTCCCCCAATCCCCTTAGAGCCACTCTCAAATACAACCAGATGTTCCGTTATACTCCCGAAGTGTCCGAGTTTCCTCCCAATTGTATTCCTGAAAAGAAAAACTGTCTCTACCTAGAACGCTGTTGTGACGGGTCCGCTTGTAAAGCCGAGCCGCCCGAGCCCGATTACTGCGACGGCCCGGTTCTCACCTGTCGTAGTTACGATTCCGCCGGCGAATGCGTTGCCCACTCCGCATTCGAAGGGTGTTATTGGGTCGGAGGCGAGGAAGATGTCGCGACCTGCCCCCCCTACCCCACCGTCGAACTCAAATCCGAAGCCCGCGTCGCCACTTATGTCAAGACCCCCATGGTGGAAAAAGTTTACGACACCTTGGTAGTTGGGGAATTGTCCCTCATGCGCCGTCTTCTCCCCCAGCGGCCTGAAGAACTGGGAGACGAAGTGGACTGGCTCCAGGGAGAAAAAGACTTGACGCGCACTATTCCCGGCTCCACCCAGGTTGATTATGGCATTTCCTCTTCCACGCTTAATAACGCCAGGGCTTCCGCCGGGGACAAGGCAGGCCCTCCCGAAATTTTCTTCGGCCGGCTGGGTAGTCTCGCCAACCATATCTTGGGAGGCGTTATCAATGAAAACCTCAACCTCCAGCGCATCTTCCGCCCCCGCTCTCTTGTCGCCTCCGTGCCGGTGGCCGGCAGCTGCAACAACACCGAATTCCCCGCGCTTCCCCCGTCCTCGGGCGCCTGCAACACCTGCGGCGGCACGATCAATTGGCCGTCGGATTATATGCGCCAGATTTTCGAATCCGCTGCTGCGGCTTACAATGTCCCCGTAGGTGTCCTTGCCGGAATTTTTTACAACGAAGGCGGCTTCGAACCCCGATGGGCCTGGAATGACCAGATGGTATTGGATGCCAGCGGCCCCAATTGTGCCGTCCCCAACTGTAATTACGATCCCAATGGTTATACCGCCGTCGGTCCCTGGCAATGGATCCCTACCTACTGGACTTCTTTTGCAAATGCTGCTGAAGAATCCGGTATATCGGACGGCCGCACTGCCACCCCCTGCAATCTGGTAGATGCCACTTTCGCCGCTGCCAAAAAAATCAGTCTGGAAAGCGGCGGCGCCGGCTCTTACGATCCACCCAAATGCGCCGGACAAACTCTGCTTACAGCCCAGGGGCCTGCCGGATCCTGCTCAAACTGGTCAGATGCACGCATTGTTACTGCCGCCCGCCAGTATCTGGGTTACTGCGAAGCCGAGCAAACCTGCGGCTACTGTGTAGTCCGCCCTCCCTGCGCCCTCGAAGGCGGGACTCAAAATTCATATTGCTACCAAAGGCGGACTTTAAATATCGCCCGGTGCTCATTGACCATTCCTTGACGCTTGCTATAGTATATTAAGTATATAACCACCTGTTCATGATATTTAAAAAACTCACTACCTCCCTCATTGCGCTTTCTGTATTAATATCCGTCTTTGCCGCATTTCCCCCTGTCTCCGCTCGCGCCGTCGGCGGGTTAGCCTGCCTCCCGTACTCCACCCTTCAGGCTATCCCTTTTCTGGGCAGCTTCATCACCCAGGAATTAATTGACGGCCCTTGGTATAATCCCGGCACCTGTCAGTTTCTGGAAAAAGTATATGATGCCCCGGAGGATGAAATCTTTGGCGAAAGGTACACCTTCGCCCAGGTCAATTGGATAATTAACTCTATAACCGCCCAGGTATTCCCTTTTAACCTCTTTTACCTTGATAGTCCTTTCGATATTCTCAGGGGGATGTTTGGATCCGGAGAGAGAATCGAGTTTAAGGATTTTGCCAAGCTTGGAATCCCCGGCTTACTGATGGGTAATATAACCCAAATGTATGAGCGCCAGCC
>Ga0075789_145_pt1 | contig 7621 bp, 17 predicted proteins | sample RifGroC1_FD_67885 | JGI IMG/M metagenome (GOLD analysis project Ga0075789, IMG submission 67885) | Microgenomates (Amesbacteria) bacterium GW2011_GWC1_47_15
ATTCGTTTGCCCCGGCTTTTCTCCCAAAGTAGAAAAAGTTGCCTGAATGGTATAAAATATAAGTACAGGACGAGGTTAAATTTCCGGTCTATGAAAGAAACCCTTTCCCGGTCAATAATAAAGTTCATCTCCGGTGACCTCCGTGATCCTGCTTGTATCTCTCCCGGAGAATTGGATTGGGAAAATCATCCGGATCAGGTCCCCGTTACCGTTTCAGTTCCCGTTCGCGCCCCGATAATTAAAGACAAACCCATGCCTGTAAAGCGATTTAAACCCGTTATCCTTTCCGGTTTGCGTTTAATTTCTGCATCTCGCAGTCAAGGAAGTTGATAGCTCCTGCCATCAATATCGGGTCGTTTTTTTTATAAGCATTATTTAAAAGCCGCAAGGCTTTTTTTGCCAAATCCTCGGGTATCTCCCCGGACCGAAATTTCTTCTCGTATTTTCGTACTTTAGTCCTGCCTGGTATCAAAGTTTCCGTCACTGCGGTTTTCTGACCAAACTTGTCCATCGTCGATTTCAACTTCTGCTCAAAGAAGTGTGAAGCGCAAAGCGCCATAATTCCCACACCTATCGCCGGTCTTTCACAGTCCGGACTTACACATTCTCTGCTGACCATTTGCTCTAGTCTTTGGGGCATTTATCGGTTTGAACTGATTATATCTGTACTCACCTGGAGTGTTCAATCAACAAATTGGTAATTGAAAATTGGTAATTAAAAATTAATAATTGTTTCGTGTCTCTCATCGAAATTGACTACAAAGAACCCAAATTCCATGGCTGGACTATAGTAGAGCTGGTGGATGAGCAGACGCGCGGGATTACTCGCTTTCTCAAGCCCGGCGACCATCTTCTGGAACTCAAATTAAAAGCCCTGGGCGCTATGGGTATGCACAGCCTCTTTTCCGGAGATATCCGGCCCGAAGACCTATGCGGCTGCAGCTTGAAAAACCCGGACGGTATGAAAGCTTTGGCTTCAGGTCTTTTACCGGTCGACGGGAGCAATCAGGTTCACAATGTCACCGTCTACCTGTCCGGAATCTGCCGGGTTTTAGCCGGTGACGATCCCGGTCTGACCAGAGCCGTATCCGCCATCCTTTCTTCCTGAAGAGTGCACACCTCGGGGGTGGAATTTCATTAAAACTGATAAAATTATAATGTCATGTCTATTTCCAACGTCCTCATTCTCCACGGCTGCCCCTTCGACGCGGAAATGGCTATGGATCCCCAATCCCGTACTTATGACAAACATTGGCTTCCCTGGCTTCGGGACCGGCTTGTTTCCGGCGGCCTTAAAGCAGTAATGCCTCTCATGCCATCACCTTGGCAACCGGATTACGAAAAGTTCAAAATAGAAATTGAAAAAAATTCAGTCACGCCGGAAACAGTCCTCGTCGGCCACAGTTGCGGTTGTGCTTTTTTTGTCCGCTGGCTGGGTGAGACAAAAAGGCAGGTTGGGAAACTCATCCTGGTAGCTCCCTGGAAAATCCCGGATCGTTCAAACCTCGCCAGTGTCGCTTTTTACAGTTACGATATCGACCGGACCATCAAGGACAGGGTAGGGGAGGTGGTAATTTTTACGTCAGACAATGAAGAGCGGGACGGCAAATTAAGTGTCCGCCTCTTCCACGACAGTCTGGGAGGCAGAATAATCGAGCTTCCCGGCCGCGGCCATTACACTCAGGGAGACATGGGCACCGTCGAATTCCCCGAACTCCTCCGCGAAATCATCCCATAAGAGTGCACACCTCGGGGGTGTGCGCCGCTAGATACTTGTTCTAAGCTCAGTCGAAGGATTAAGCATTGATTATTTATTTAATGTACCCTTGTGAACGCCTCCTCCCGTTGTCCGTCAGCAGGTGGCCGCATACACTACCCCCGCACCATCAATTTCGTGGACGATCTGCCCAAGACCAAATCCATCAAGATCCTCCGCCGGGCATAATAACATCACCATGCCAGTTGTGCAGATTTCTTTACAATTTCAGTTGCAGCTGCCCGTTGATCAGGAGAAACAATATATCCAACCGATTTTTCGTTCTTCCCAATAAGCATATCTCTTCTCCCGTTAATTCTTGATTTCTCATTACTTCATTAATAATTAAATTAATCCGGACAAATTCTCTTGCATCTTCAGGTACATTCAGGTTGCTGAATTCTCCAAATCCTGTCCCCATCATCGCATTTGGGATCAACTCCTTCCATAACTCGTTTAAAATTTTTTCTTCTTCACCCCGGTTATACATTTTCTAAAGTTGATAATACCAGAACCAGGCTGACTTATACTTTACCCATGCAGCTCCAATTGGAGGACTTATTTCCGGAATTAGACCGTCTTCAATCCTTATACGGCGATCCTGATTCCTTGCCCGTCTATGGCGCCGGCTGCATCTCCCGCCCCCGGATGGTTTTAATATTCATAAATCCTACCGCCAGAAATATTTCCTCCCGCCCTTCATGGTCCGGTATGCGCGCCCCCTGGTTGGGGACCAAAAATATCTGGAAATTATTTTTCCGACTGAAATTAATCGGCCCCGAAGATTTTCGCCATACTCAAACTCTCCCGTCAGATGGTTGGCCCGAAGCTTTTGCCCGCAGGTTATATCGCCGGATTTCCGAAAACGGAGTATATGTTACAAATCTGGCTAAATGCACTCAAATTGATGCCAGACCACTTCCTGACAAGATCTTTCGTGCTTACATGGAATCAATGCATCGGGAAATTATTTCTCTCCATCCGGACAAAATAATTGCCTTCGGAGGCCAGGTCAGCTCCCTTATTCTGGGTAAAAAAATCAAAGTTTCCACCCTGGCCGGTTCCGTTGAAGATTTGGTGATCGACAATATCCATTTTGCATTTCATCCAGTCTGGTATCCGGTAGGACAAGGTATGCGCAATATGGATAAATCCTTCAAGCTCCTCCGCCGGCTGTTGCGCCCTTCGAAGCATTAGCAAAGTAGGGCTTCATCTTCCGGTTCATCCTTTAAGTATACTGTTTTCGTGCGCCGGGATTAATCTGACTCTCAAAAAATTAAACACCAGTCCTGAGCTTGCCGAAGGATTGAACATTGAATATTGAACATTAAACATTAGACATTAATTGTATTAATGATTTCCGAGATTTGTCAGGTATCTCCCCGTACCAGACGTTATATCCCGATTCCCGTATCATCAGACATATGGTTAACTGTTTTTCACCCGGTTCTTTTTTTACCAGGCCAAATGCCGGGTCAGTTAGCACCAATAGAAGCCATAGACTGTACAGCAGGAATATTAAATATTCGTCGTAAATATGTTAATATTCAGTCTCATGTCGCCGGAAACCAATGAAATGTCCGACTTTGATTCCCGGCGGGAACAGTTGAGGCGCTCACAAATGATCGCCCAGCGTCGTGAACTTTTACGTCTTCACCCAGAGCTTCACCGCACCCTGGACCTGGAAAAACTAAGGCAGGTAGTAGATTTTGACGAGATCAGGGTCGCGGCCGGTAGCTCCGTAGCCCGCAATGAAGCCATCGAAGGCTCAGATATCGACGGGGCAATGGTCATTACGCGTCGGCCCGTGAAGCTCATCAGCCGATTACGTTTTGTCCGTGAACTGCGTCTTCAGAGTTTCCGGGCGGCGGATATCTCCGAACTTCAGGCTGCCGCCCGCAGGTACGAAAGAAAATCTTCTTCCCGGCCGGACGATTCGTGGTTCTTATCTGAAGAACACAGGGAATTGTTTAGACAAAAAGAGGAGGCGGAAGCTACCTTGGTCCGCTTTTACAGCCGGCGGCAAATTCAGACACATCTGAAAAATAAAGACTTCCCGGGTTCGGGAGATCTGGTTTACCGCACGGGCGCGGTGATTAAGTAAATCCTATTACCTCTTTCTCTTCCTGTTTTTCTCGATCTCTTCCAGTTTGGCGCGGATATTCTGGATTATTTTTTCCGGGTCCTTTTCCTCTTCATCCTTAAGATGGCCGATCTGGTAAAATTCTTCAGACGCTTTAGCCCCTTCCCGCCTCAGTCTTTCGAGCATTTTGTCTCTCATCTGTGTGAGTAACATCAGGTCTCTTTCTCCTGCATAATGCGCTGTATATATTTTTCCCTGCTCCATTCCTTTTACTTGCCCTATGGTAAAAGCCTCGCCGGCAGCCCTCCTGTCCTTAAATATATCTACCCGTTCCCCGCTATCGTCGGTTACTGGTACTTCTCTCAATCCCTGAAGAAATTTGTCGGAAATTACTTTAAAAAAATACTTGTTAAATGTTCTCCTTTGCCCGCCTATGGCGAACAGTTTCAAAGCGTGAGGTATAGCCTTTTCGTCCATTTTGACCAGCAGGTCATATATCCCGCCTCCCGGATCGCTTTCCCCGGCGCTTCTTTCCTGTTTCATAAACTGAAATATACCACAATATGTCGTACCGGCAACCACCTATTATATAATTGCCCTATGAAACAACTTGCTTTAATAAATCCCGAAAATGTCTCGGAACAGGAAGCAAATGACTACTTCGTCCGGGAAGCTGTCCGCGCTGTAGTCTTGGACGAAAATAACCATGTTGCCTTGCTTTATGTTGCCAAGGAAAAATATTACAAACTTCCCGGAGGCGGCATCGAGGCCGGGGAAGACAAAGCGGCTGCCTTGAGGAGAGAATGTCAGGAAGAGATCGGCTCGGAAATAAAAGTAGTGGGAGAGCTTGGGTATATAGTCGAATACCGGAAGTTTTCCAGTCTAAAACAAACATCTTACTGCTACCTGACACAGCTAAAAAGCAAGACGGGCAGCACGCAATTTACGGATGAAGAAAAACACAATCGCTTTAAATCTGTATGGCTGCCCATTCCGGAAGCTCTTCGTGTTTTGTCAGCAATTACCGCCATCGGTATCGAAGGCCGGGATTATATCTCCCCCCGTGACACCGCCTTTCTCAAAGCAGCGAATATCGTTTGAATTATTTTCTCTCTCCCGGCGGGCGGTAAATCACCATATCTCCCCGGGAAAGCTTTCTTTGGATTGTCGCAGGAGAGACATGGAGCGCCTCAGCAGCTTCGTTCCGTATTTTTATTCTTGTCACGCCATCAATATTTGAAAGTTTGTCATGACCCGAAAAGACTGTAGAGCCAATAACTTCGCCCCAGTGAAATTCTCCGTTTCGTTTCTGCCGGGTTCATTTATCGAGATTATTACATATTATTTTAACAATGCAATACTTAAGAACTCTTCTTAATATATACTCCGAAATATGACTGGCATTAAACAGTTGCAAAATAAGATCTCCGGGCTGGAAGCGAGGGTAAAATCTCTTGAGGACCAGCTCGCCTCCCGGACCAATCCGAACACTGCCTTCATGGATCAGCTGTACACCAAAGCCAGGGAACTGGTTATAAGGCATCAGAAAGCCACCCCCTTTGCCACCCGGCGGTAATCCACATCATTGTCAAAAAATTTCCTTGCCCATCGCACGACCGGATCCAGAAAGCTCGTATCCGGCAGGGGGATAAAGATCCTCACCCTCATCTCCCCCATCATACTCCCGCCTGATATACTTCTCTTGTGGAAATTATCACCACCCACTCGTTCAGTCTGGCCGCCAACACCCGTGGCGACCCGCGATCGGGCAAGATCGCTCTAGCCCTTCCCGGCAGACTGGATACGAAAGACTACACCAATTTTGAAAGCCACATCGAATACCTCTCCTCCCTGGGTTTCTATGCCCTCGCCGTCGATCCTCCCGGCACTTGGGACAGCCCCGGCGGGATTGAGTTGTTTACCACGACCAATTACATCCGGGCAATCACCGGGCTGATAGAACATTTGGGCGGACGGCCAACCCTGCTTCTGGGTCACAGCCGTGGCGGATCTGTTTCCATCTTGGTCGGTACCCCCCACCCAAACGTATTAGGTTTGGTGCTGGTTAATCCTTCTCTGGGTGCCCCATCTCCTCCCGATCCGCAGTCGGTCAAAGCCGGGTTTTACATGGACTATCGCGACCTGCCGCCGGGGAAGGAAAAAACAAAACGGCAGAAGGAATTCAAAGTGCCTTTAGCCTACTTCGAGGATGGGGGAAAATATGACGACGCCAAGGTGTTGAAAACTTGCGCGAAACCCAAGCTTATTTTTTCCAGCGCTGAAGACGAGTTTAACTCCCCCGCGTATGTCAAAGAGGTTTTCACCTCCCTACCGGAACCCAAAGCTTTTCACCAACTGCCCGGCACCCACGACTACCGCTACTTTCCGGAGGCGGTGGGAGAAGTCAACCAACAGACTGCTGCATTCATAAAAAATTTTTTCATTGAATCAGTCAAATGAAGTAGTATGACAAAAGCCACAGTGTTGATAAATGGTTACGCCCGTAAAACGGCCGATAGCTGGCTGGCATCATCTACTGTAAAGCTGGTGGAAAGATGATTGAATTTAATTTCTAATTTATGCAGACCAAATACACTCTTCACGGCATGGCGGCCTGGCATTTTACTGAAGAAAACGACATTGACTTGGCTTCGGTAGAACTGGGACCTGACCCTTGAAAAATATAGATATTATGCTATAATATTGTTATTCTCAACAACGCCTTGGTACAAGCAGTTTACATGCTTGTGCAATTACAACCGGCCAGAGACAGAAAGGCCGGTTTTTTTAATGGCGAACGAGGCGATCAAAAGATTTTTTGGAAGAAGTCCGGAAACCGAAAATCCGGAGCCGCTGACTACGGCGGATAAAGTGAAACGGCTTTTAAAGGAGTTGGATTTGGATAAGGTAGGATATCGCGTAGACGATTACGGCCCCTATGCCCTGATGCCGTATACTACGGATGTAGGCCGGCCCCAATTGTTAATAATAGGGGATGCAAATGACACTCCCGAAGACAGAGCTCAGATTAGCGCCCGGGTCGATGAGTTGAAATTTAATCCGGTGTACAAGGACTTGATTGTTAAGGGCGTAGAACCCAGAGAGTTGATGGCGATACTAGTGACCCAGGGTCTGTATAGAGGTTTTCATGACAAAATGGGATTCGCAGTAATGAGATTCACAGGTGTATTGGATATGTTCGACCGGCCGTCCGCCAAAAAGATTAACGATAAGTTAAAAAAAGCCGGCTTCAAAAATATCGGAAAGGATGTCGTTTGACAAATCTGCAATCCTCGGAAGTTTGCCTCATAAATCTTAAATCTTGTGTTTTATTTCCCCGGGCACCGTAAGGAGTAGTATAATTAATCTGGGTCATGACAAAGAATCCGTTTCTCAATGCCCTGGCGGCCACTCTCTACATCGTTCTGGTAAGTATTGTGATGAATTTAGGTTCAAAATTCGCTCCCCGGGAGGATTCGGTCATCGCTCCCATCGCCATCATTTCATTATTCAGTTTATCCGCCGCTGTCATGGGGTATCTGTTTGGGTTTGAACCGGCGCAGCTGTATTTTGGCGGAAAGAAAAAGGAAGCAGTTCAACTGTTCTTGCAAACCACTGCCGTCTTCGCCCTTTTCACCGCCGTTTTCCTTTCACTTCTATTCACCGGGATTTTTGGTTGAATCTTTTCCGGATTTCATAAAATTGACTTAATGCCCATCTGATTGTAATATCTGCCCATGGTCAAAGAGTGCAAAGCCGTCCAGAATCATCACGATTACTAT
>Ga0075789_149_pt1 | contig 7347 bp, 10 predicted proteins | sample RifGroC1_FD_67885 | JGI IMG/M metagenome (GOLD analysis project Ga0075789, IMG submission 67885) | Microgenomates (Amesbacteria) bacterium GW2011_GWC1_47_15
GGTACTACCTTGGCGTTATGGTGGTAGGTATAAAAAGGTTCGGTGTGGGTGTTGGCCGATCCGTACAGCGCTTCGCAGATATTCAGGTTCGCCGCGTCATATCCTCCCTGCCGGTTTCTCCCTTCATAGCACGGCCACCCGAAATTCTCGACTGTTGCGTCAGTGGGGTTATCGATCTTGTTTATTTCTTCCCATTCCCCCCACCCCACGTCCCCTAACCAAACTTCATTTGTTCCCGGCCGGATCGTGGTCCGGAAAGGGTTGCGCAGGCCGTAGGCAATAATTCTTTTAGCGTTGTCGTCCGGATTCGCGATCAATGGATTATTCGGCAATGCCGCCCCCGTATCAGGGTTTACCCGCAAAATCGCACCGTCAAGGGACACCGGGTCTCCTGAGGTTCGCAGATCCTGGCTTCTGAGTGCTCCTCCTTCAGCCGTCGGCGGTGTCAATGCGGTTCCCGGCGCACCCGGAGGATCGCCGCAGGGGTTCACCGGGTTTCCGTCTTGTCCCCAATCGGCGAAACCAAAGCTTGCTCCGTCCCCTCCGCTGACGTAAAGCGCTCCGTCCGGCCCGAATACAATACTCCCGATCGAATGGCTTGGGTACTGCTGGCACCAGTCCTCGATAAGCACCTGCTCACTGCCTGTCATTACGTTGCCTGCCGCCTGCAGTCGGGACAATCTGCCGCTGGCAATGCATCCGTCGTCTGTCGGTCCCGGAGGGGTAGGGCAGGGGTCGGAATCGGTATTAGCCGTTCCCCAGCGCGGCGCCGTCCCTCCGATAGCTGCGTCGTATGCATATAAAATATAAATATAAGGTTTATCGGGAAAACCCGGATCCAGCGCCATTCCCAAAAGTCCTCTGTCCCAGAAGTTATAGACGTTGGTGCGCAGGTCGGCAAATGTTGTGGGTGTTGTATCGCTTAAGCTGTCAAAGACCTTGATCACTCCCCGTTTTTCCGCCACAAACACCCTTCCGTCGGGCGAAAACCGGACAGACGAGGGCTGGTTCAGTCCGGAAAACACCAGTTGTTCTTCAAACCCGCTCTGCACCGGAGCCGCGAAAACTTGCTCACCCGGTCTGCCTAATATTATCCCCGCAAATATCAAGATTGCCGCCGGAATTTTTCTCATAAATATAGTTATTACTTCTCGAAACCAAAGGATTTGGTATGAAGACAAAAATAATTCTGTAAATTATAGTTTTACTACCGGTAGATTTGCACTCTCCCAGGAGACTATTCCCCCCTCAAGGTTCGTCACCTGGGTAAACCCTTTCTGTTCCATCAATTTTAGGGTCTGACCGGATCGGTTTCCGCTGCGGCAGTAGATCATGTACTGTTTGTTTTTATCCAGTCCGTTAAGGAATTTTCCGAATTCATTTGTTTTATAAAAATCGGCGTTCACCGCATTTGCAATGTGTCCCGCCGCATACTCCTGTGCAGTTCTTAAGTCGATTATCGTCGTATCTTTCTTAGTTGTATTTTGCTCAAATTCTGCCGCGTTTACACTGATCAGTGACTTGTCGCACGCCGCTCCGCACTTCTCCGGCCGGGTAAAAAAATATCCGGTACCGAAAGCCAGCATCACCGCACCCAAAAGTATCAGATACTTCATCATTTAAATTCTATCATTTCTGTTTCCTTTTTCAGCTGTGAAAACAGTTCAGCCAGATCGGCAGGTGTATAGTGGGCGTTTAATCCGCTCGGGTTTGGCAGTACCCAGACTCTTGTTTGTTCGATTTTTTCTTTCTGAAGTCCGATAGTTGCGCTTTTTTGTCCGAATGCATTGCGGTAGGCTGTCACCCCCAAAACAGCGACTGCTTTCGGCAGGTATTTCGAAATTTTTTTTACCAGGTTATCTTTCCCTTTCTCCAGTTCTTCTCGGCTCACTTCAGATGCCGTAAGCGTTGCTCTCTGTACCAGGTTGGTTATCCCGTACCCGTATTTCAATAATTCAATTTCCTCAAAAGGGGTCAATAGTCTCGGGGTAAAACCTCCTTTATATACGGCTCTCCAAAATCTGTTTCCGGGCCGTCCGAAATGGTGCCCGATCCAGGCGGTATATTGCCCCGGGTTGATTCCGCAAAAAAGACATTTAAGATCCATGGCGATCACGTCTTTGACCCTCTCGCCTTTTGCGGCCATTAGTTCTTCTTTCGTCGGCCTTTTCATAATTATCGATTATCGCACATCCGAAAAACTGCCACTTTTGAAGCCTCAATTTTTATCGCTTCCTGGTAAGCCATAAATTCACAAAAAATATCCTCTTCATCCAAATGGTCGCTGAGTACCCTCGCACTCGTCAGCAAATCGGACAATTCAGGAATAATCGCATAAGCCAGGCCCACCACTGAGTTGTTCAAAAAACGCACCGCATAATGAAAACGTTCATGAAGCAATGTCAGCACTATTTGCTTTTGTGCCCATTCCCTGGCTGCATTGGATCCTGTTTCTTTCTCCTTTGACAGAAAATGTTGATACAGGGTCTTGCCAAAAAGTCTGGCCCGGAAAGGCTCCGAAATATTTTTTGTTTCCAATTGGCCGAATATGCTGCTTTTATCTGCTTGTTTGGGAGAGCCGGGGTCTACGATCACCCGGGGTTTATAAAAGACTTGGGGCGGCAGCACTCGTTCAACATCCGTCCCGAACTCGATTTTGTAAGGAGAGTTTGGTTTTAGTAAATCTTTATGGATGGCAACTTCCACAGTTCCGTGTTTGGAAAGTTTGTAATTCAGTAATAAGTCCAGTTCGGCCAGCACGGTATGGGAAATTATATTACTAACTTCTTATGTTTTGTTTGCTTTCCACCCAAATTCTTCCCTTATGCCCCCAAATGGTTAATGGGATTAAGATAGCGATAAGTTTAGACATTTGAGTTTCAGAAATTTTATCATGTAGTGCGAGCTTGCTTGAAATACAGGAATAAAACATACCCGTTATTGCTGTTTGAACAATTAAATATTTGTTTAATTTTGCATAATAAGGTATAGTCTTTACGCTAAGAAGTAATGCCTGCGGGACCGCAAAAAAATAAATTTATGACTAGCTCTTCTCTGAACACCTGCATTCGTTGTGGCAAAACAAGAATCATTTCCAAAACATGGACCGAAGATGTGGAAATGTTTTTCGGCAAAAGCCGTCTTGCCAAGGAAGAAAGAATTTCCCGCATCAAAAACGCGCGTAAACTACGCACTCAGGCAGTCAAAAGGTAATTAGCCGGCATGTCTGCTTTCAGGGATCGTGTACTTCAAATAGTTTCCCTTATTCCTCCCGGCCGGGTGGCTGCGTATGGCCAGGTTGCTCTTTATGCCGGTTTTCCCCGGGGTGCCCGCAATGTTGGATGGATTCTCCACTCCTCGGAAGGTTTAGTCGGTCCGGATTTTCCCTGGTGGCGGGTGGTGAACAACCGCGGCCGTATTACCATCAAAGGTTCCCTGTTTTTTTCTCCTCACGATCAAGCCGATCTGCTTCGCCGCGAAGGCATCCTTGTGAGTGAAGATTTAAAATTAGATATCGAAGCCTTCCGCTGGCGGCCTCCGTCTACTTTATCATTCGGTTCCGGCCCCATCCGTACCCCTTCCAAAAATTAATTATCATCTGGTCAATTCTTTTTATCCCTTCCATAATCATATTCGTGGGTTTATCCGGTTGGATTGGTTTTTTTGTTAAATCTACCGTTGTCCCCAGTACAGGTGGCTTATCTTCGAAAAAGACCAATTGGGTGGCTGTACTTTCACCCAGCACATTGTCGTCCCTGACCAGTTTTTTCTGCTCTTCCGCCTCCAGGGCAGTAATCTCTTCGGCCAGTATCAGGTAGCTCATGGTCGGCAGGTCTTTGAGGATATTGCTGCCCCTGCCGTCATTTGCCAGCACCATGGAAGTAGGCAGAAACTCAATTTTGACAAGCCCCGGACTTTTACTCTTAAAAAACACTGTCCCGAATACACCGTAGTTTTCAAGAAACCCGGGATTGGGCAGCCCCCCCGTCAGTCGGGCATATCCTGCCTCGTTATTTATTTCTTTTTGGATAAACACGTTGGCAAAAGAGTCTTTTGTGGAAATATCTTGTATTTCCAGCCTTTGCGGATTAAATCCGATATCCGCCTGCACCGCGTTTATGGGATTATTGTTATTGGTTATTTCGATTTTGATCGGGAATATTTCCCCCAGCCGGAATTGCCCTCTGGACGGTATGACAAACGAAGCCGTCTTGGTTGCCGGAAAAAGACCTGTGCGTTGGAGTACCCGGTTTTCGGTGTATACCACTCCCAGGCTCACAAACGAAAAAACCAGCATTACCATCGAGTTAGCCAGAGCGGAGGCCAGGGTTTTTGGAGTCAAACCGTCAACTTTATTTATCTTCCGCCGGCAGAAAGGGCAGATGCTTCCGTCTTCCTGTGCCCGGCAAAGGAAACACACCGTCAGTTTGGGCGCAAAGATCCACCACAGCGGAAAAGCTGCTGCCATAAAAACTCCCAGGAGGGCAAAAATGTGTACCAGCATCCATGAACCAACCAGGAATAATACGCCCGACCCGATAGTTTTCAGCCATTGCATTACTGGGTTATCTTTCCACATAAAACATAAGGATAGAAAAATCCTTCAAATCACACCGTTTATCATTATTCATATCACAATTCTCAATCTCCTGCATATTTCTCCACTCTTCCACCCACATGGCCACCACGGTCGGTAGATCTTCATATAAGATACGGCCGATCCCCCGCAGGTCAAATAGTCTCAAAGGTGAGGGGAGTTTCGGTTCAATAGGAGATTCGGGAGAGGGGACAACTGTTGGTGTCGCCGTGGCCGTGGTGGTGCCGGAAGAAGCGCTCAAACCGGCTTCTGCAATGATCGGGCCGGAGGTCGGTGTGGGAGTTACGGTCGGCGTTGGCGTTATAGTGGATGTGGGTGTCGCGCTTGGTGTTGGTGTAGGTGAGGGGCTTATGCAAAGATCTGTTTCAAAATCGCACGCAATTGTACAGCTCAGAGTCCCGCCCGCATATCCCAGGCCCTCACACGACTGCCCCTTCAAATCTGTCCCGTCGCAGTCTTCTCCCCCTTCCCCGATTTCATTGCCGCACACGCTCAGTTGGACGGTCAGATTTACCTGTTGGGATTCTGTTTGTCCTTGTACTTGATTAAAAGTCCCCGCCGTGGTTAGGATTAATACCGCCGCCAGACTTATTGCTATTTGCTTTTTCAATTTCATTCATTCGGTCTTGTTCTTTTCCTGTTAACTTCGACGTGGAAATACTTCTTAAATGCCGCATATAGTCCTACCGCTAAGGCCAACTTAAAAATCCTGTCTGGCCACGGGGCGTTGACCTTCCAGAAAGTTACTATCTTGTAATAAGCGGCAGTAAACACGTTGGCCGGCTCGACTGAAAAATACAGTTTTGTGGCCGCTGCTATACCTATCGAAGTAAGTCCTTTTTCCACTGTTTTCGCCGGATGCGCTTCCAGGTACGCAAAATAATCTCCCGGCTGTACTCTAAGTGGCAGTTTAACTCTCATTTCCACTTTACGTACCTCGCCCGGTTTCAGGTTAAATTTTGCTGGGGAGAAGGTAAACCATTCCTGCCCCGGTTTTTTCTCAGGCTGGTCCTGGTGATAGGCGATTGACATGCTGTATTCGGCTTCCTCATCCCCCGTATTCAGGACGTCAATGGACGGCAGTTCGTAAATCATACCGGGTTTAAGTTTCTCCTCCACCTCAATTTGCCCCGAACCCACACCCACCCCGATTTTGGAAAAAATTATCCCGGGTACCGCCAGGCTGAAGATAAACATTAGTACTGCCGCGGTTTTCTTCACTTGCTTAATTCTAAAACCTCTCTGCAAAAATGCAACTCAATCCGGGCGTCAGGTAGCCGCTGCCGCCTGTACTGTGACGGTTATTGTTTGCTGGGTATAGCTGGATGAACTGCTGGGTGTTCCCACCCTCAAATCAAAATTTTGTGTAGAAGTAGAAGTTATATCACTTGCCAGCGTGGCGTATGAAGGGTCAATTCCCACATTGGTCCAGGTGGGGGTCCCGTCGCAGTCGGTGATACAAAACTGCAGGGTATACTGATTTGCTGCCGGTGTGGCCACCAGAGTCCATGCCGTTGTGGTGGTTGCTTTGATGTTAAAGTCCTCGTCCACGTTGCCGTCGTTTTGGGCTGTTTCAGTATCGTTCACTCCGGAAGCCGTCGTATCGGCATGGCTTGAAAGGTTAATTGTTCCGAAACTTACCGAGCCGTCTGACGTCAAGGCCACGGAAATGTTTTTAGCTGTTACGTAAGCAGTAACTGTAGCCGTTTCCGAAGTCGCCTTTGCCGCGTCCGAAACCACAAACATCAAAGCATATACCGCCAGCACCCCGGCACCCAAAAACCTTCTTCTCTTTTTCATCCTATATTAAGAATAATAAAAAATAAAATATCTTGTCAAGTTATATTGCATTTATGGCTGCTGTTCGGCCTGGATGGTGATAGTTATGGTTTTCTGTGCCGCATCACTGGAGGACGAAGGAGCTGTCAGTTCCAGGTCAAAGTTCTGGCTGCTGGTGGAAGTGATGTTTTGCGCCAGAGTCTGGTAGGAGTCGGCGGTGGTCAGGGTTGTCCAGTCTGTCCCGTTTATGGAATACCTCATTTTAAAGACATTGGTGCTCACCGGGTCGCCCAGCGTCCAGGCGGTACCTCCCGTCGCGTTGCTGGCCTTGATATTAAATTTTTCCGTCACATTGCCGTCGTTTTGCGCCGTCTGCGTATCGGTCAGGGTCAGCGTGGTCTTGCTCTCCGAACTCCCCAGCAAACCGTATTGGATTTCTCCGTCCGAAGTCAGGGTGACGGATATGATGGACGCAGCATCGGTAGTCGTCTCGTTTTCTCCCGAATAAGGCGAATCTCCGGAGGTATTATTTGCACGTACCCGGTAACGGTACGTAGTGCTGGCCGAAAGCGGCGAATCATCATAGTATGCATTTGTCACTCCGGATGCGATTTGGGAAAAATCGCTGCATAGTGTCCCTTGGCATCTCTCAACTTTGTAGCTGGCCGCTCCTCCGGAGGGTGTTATCGCGTAGTAATAAGTCGTATTGCCGACAGTGGTCGTGTCGCTGTACGAGTTGGTGGAGGCATTGGCCAGGAAGGTACTTACCGGCGATCCCGTATCCCGGTAGACCTTGTATGGCGTGGTTGCGTGCAGCCCGTTAGCCCCCGTCCCTGCCGTGCTGGCCGTCCACGTAAGCGATGCATTGGTAGACCCGCCTGCGGCACTCGCGCTCAGTCCCGTCGGCGCCAGGTTCACCGCCACGTTGTCCACACCAACGGTGATAGCTGTATTTGAATTGGCTTTTGTTT
>Ga0075789_150_pt1 | contig 6703 bp, 9 predicted proteins | sample RifGroC1_FD_67885 | JGI IMG/M metagenome (GOLD analysis project Ga0075789, IMG submission 67885) | Microgenomates (Amesbacteria) bacterium GW2011_GWC1_47_15
TCAAGAAAGCATTAACCGTACAAGCACCCATATCCAAAAACGCGGCCGAGAAAGTAACGGCAGCAGGCGGTAAAATAATTGAAAATGGATAAAGCTTGGAAGAGTATCAGGCAAATCTGGGCAGTTCCAGAAATCCGGAGGAAATTGGTTTTTACAGCCGGACTTCTGCTTTTATACCGGCTTTTGGCCCATATACCCGTAGCCGGCGTGGACCGGACTGCTTTGAAACAGCTCTTCTCCGGCAGCCAGCTTCTGGGACTTTTGGATATTTTTTCGGGAGGAACACTAGCCAATTTCAGTCTGGCAGCTTTAGGCTTGGGTCCTTATATTAACGCCTCCATCATTATGCAGCTTTTGACTGTCGTGTTCCCCAAACTGGAGGAACTGCAGAAAGAAGGAGAGTACGGCCGGGAATTGGTCAACCAATATACAAGACTGCTGGCTGTACCCATTGCGCTCTTACAGGGATTCGGAATGTATTTTCTTTTAAACAGCCAGGGAGTAATCGGCTCGCTGACTCCTCCACAGCTTTTAGGGCTTCTAACCACTATGACTGCCGGCACAATGCTGACAGTCTGGATGGGAGAATTGATTTCCGAATACGGAATCGGAAACGGGATCAGTCTTTTGATCTTTGCTGGAATTGTGGGAAGGCTGCCGGTAACCCTGGGGCAGACAGCTCTGACCGTGGAAACGTTGAATCCTGGCAATTTGATTGTGTTCGGTGTGCTGAGCCTGATAGTAATAGCGGCGGTGGTGTTTATGAACGAGGCTTCCAGAAACATCGTGGTGCAGTATGCCAAAAGAGTTCGAGCCGGGAAAATATACGGAGGACAATCAACCCACTTGCCGCTGAGAATAAATCAGGCAGGGGTAATACCGATCATTTTTGCCGTCTCACTGGTCTTGATGCCATCCATGGTGGGAAGGTTTCTGGAACAGGTGCAAAACCCCCAGATCGCAGGCGCGGCAAGGGCAGCGGTGAGTTTTATGGAACCGGGAGGCAAAGCATATAACCTGATTTATTTTGTACTGGTGGTTGGCTTTACCTATTTCTATACGGCTGTGGTATTCAACCCCGAAAAAATTGCTGATGAATTAAAGAAATATGGGGGATTTATTCCCGGGATCAGGCCGGGACAAGCTACGGCTGAATACCTATCCGCAGTACTGAATCGGATCACTTTGGCCGGGGCTTTATTTTTGGGACTGATTGCTATACTGCCGGCAATTGCCCAGGGGTTTTTCAATATCCCGACAATGACTATCGGCGGGACGGGGCTTTTGATCGTGGTGTCGGTGGTTTTGGAAACTACCAAATCACTGCAATCCCAACTGCTGGTGAGAAATTATGAAGGGTTCCTAAACATATGATGTCCAGTCCTCAAAGTTCAATGTTCAATGGCCAATGAATATAATTCTTTTGGGGCCGCAGGGATCGGGAAAGGGTACACAGGCTAAAATGCTGGCAGAAAAATTGGGGTTGACCATAGTTGAAACTGGAAAAATTCTGCGGGAAATTGCAGAAACCGACCATCCTTGGGGGCGACGGATAAAAGATATGCAAATGCGGGGAGTATTGGTTTCGGATGATATCTTAATGGCAGTACTAAAGGAAACACTTTCCAAACCTGCCCGGAGAGGGTATTTATTTGACGGTACCCCCCGGAACATAGTCCAATACAAATTAATAAAAGAGGTGCTGGAAGATAGAGGGGAAAAGATAGATAAAGTAGTAGTATTGAATATATCGGAAGAAGAAACGATAAAAAGGCTGTCGTCCCGGCGAACGTGTTTAAAATGCGGCCGAGTTTATAACTTAATAACCAGTCCCCCACCTGAAGAAAATAAGTGTGAATGCGGAGGTGAATTGTCTCAAAGAGACGACGACTTTCCCGAGGCAATAAAGAAAAGGCTGGATGCGTACAAAAAATCTACTTCAAAGGTGATTGAAAAAGCTAAAAATGAAAATGTTTTAATTGAGATTGACGGGGAGAGAGCGATCGATGTGATCCATGAGGATATAATTTCGAAACTCGAAGACCGAAGTTCCAAATAAAAAGATGAAAAAACAAACCATAAAAACTCCGGATGAAATAAAGATCATGGCGGAGGGGGGGCGATTACTGGCGGAAATACGGGAAAAGGCGGCGGCGGCGGCTAAATCAGGTGTGACGACCGAAGAAATCGACAGGACAGCAGATGAATTGATCATTAAAACAGGAGGCAAGGCATCATTCAAACTGGTACCGGGATATAAACATGCCACTTGCATCATTATTAACGACGAAGTAGTCCACGGGATCCCGGGAAAAAGGGTGATCCAGTCCGGGGATATAGTGGGGATAGATGTGGGTCTGTACTACAAAGGATTTCATACAGATACGGCTGTAACGGTTAGAGTTGAAGGACCAAAGAGCAGAAGAGTAAAAGAGATTGATAAGTTTTTGGAGACGGGCAGACTTGCGTTAAAAAGGGCAGTGGAACAAGCGCGGCCGGGGAAAAGGGTAGCAGATATTTCCCGAGTGATGCAGGAGACGGTGGAGGCGGCAGGATACTCTGCTGTTCGGGCTTTGACGGGGCATGGGGTAGGCCGGGAACTGCATGAAGAGCCTACAATCCCCTGCTTTACGGCCGGACCCCACGATCATTCTCCGGCGCTGGTACCGGGGATGGTGCTGGCGTTGGAAATCATGTTCAACGAAGGTTTACCTGATGTGGTTTATAAGAACGACGACGGTTGGACAATAGGTACCGCCGATGGTAAAATATCTGGGTTGTTTGAGCATACGGTGGCCGTAACTGCCCGTGGTCCGCTGATCCTCACACAGCGGTCTTTGAGATAAATTAAATGATGAATAACAAAGGAGTCTTTGAAATCGAAGGTGTAGTTACAGAAAACTTACCCAATACCATGTTCCGGGTAAAAATGACAAGTGACACACCGCCCGATTTAAAAGACAAGATCGTGTTGTGCCACTTATCAGGCAGAATGCGAAGGCACTTTGTAAGACTGCTGCCGGGAGACCGGGTCCGGTGCGAAATGACCCCGCTGGACACCAGCCTGGGAAGAATCGTATACAGGCTCAAATAACAGGAATAATCATGAAGGTACAAGCTTCCATTAAAGTCCGTTGCAGAAACTGCAAGGTGGTGAAACGCCGGGGAGTGCTGTTTGTTATTTGCACAAACCCCAAACACAAACAAAGACAAGGATAATATGCCCAGAATTTCAGGAGTTGATGTACCGGAGAAAAAAAGGCTGGATATCGGTCTGACTTATATTTTCGGCATAGGCAGAAACAACGTAGTCCGGGTGCTGGAAAAGGCAGGTTTGGCCAGAGAGAGGAAAATAAATTCGCTATCCCCCGAGGAAACTTCGAAGCTGCAAAAAGTATTGGATGAAATAAAGGTTGAAGGGGATTTACGAAAAGAAGTGGCTCAAAACATATCCAGGCTCAAATCAATCGGCGCGTACCGGGGAATAAGACACGCGAAAGGACTGCCGGGGAGGGGTCAACGAACCAGGACTAATGCCAGGACCAAAAGAGGCAAGAGGGTGACAATCGGCGCCTTAAAGAAGGAAGTGCTGGCCAAGACGGAGGCTTCAAAGGTCGAAAAAGCCAAGAAGGAGGCAAAGAAATAACTTATGGCCGCTAACGGAAAAGTATTTATCACTGCCACTTTCAATAACACTCTGGTGACCATCACGGATATGGGTGGTAATACCGTATCCTGGGGATCTTCCGGAGCTTCCGGGTTTAAAGGGGCCAGGAAGTCCACACCGTTCGCCGCCACGACGGCTGTGGAAACAGCAGCCAGAAAAGCAATGGGGACGGGAGTAAGGGAAGTAGAAGTGTACCTGAAAGGACCAGGATCCGGTCGGGATGCCGCCTTGAGAGCTTTAAAGGCGATTGTCCGGCCGGACCCACGAGCCATATGGAAAAAAACACTGGGAGAAACCGAGTGGAAAAAAGCAGATGCGGTGTTTATACAAACTGCCGATACGGAAGAATGGAAATTCAGGTCATCTCCACCTACTCCTTGGGAAATCCGGTGGGAGAGTATCAAATTTGCTTTGCGGACTACGGACTTTCGACATGTGGGAGTGTTTCCGGAACAAGCGGTGAATTGGCAATGGATTGCCAATCTAATCCCAAATAACTCAAAGGTGCTGAACTTATTTGCATATACCGGGGGGGCGACGATGGCGGCGGCAATAGCCGGGGCGCAAGTGACGCATGTGGACAGCTCCAGGCCGGCAATGATGTGGGCATCCGAAAACGCAAAGTTGTCAGATATCCCGAAAGACCATATCAGGTGGATACAGGACGACGTACTGAAATTCGTGAAACGGGAAATCCGGCGGGGAGTGAAGTATGACGGAATAATCATGGACCCGCCGCGATTCGGCCGGGGGGCATCGGGAGAAGTATGGAAACTGGAAGATGATCTGCCAAATCTATTGGAGCACACAAGGCAAATCCTGTCCGCCACTCCCCTTTTCTGGCTGATAAACGCGTATACGGCGGACCTGTCCAGCATAGCTCTGGGGAATCTCCTAGCAGACATGGTAAAAGACCTGGGTGGAACAACAGAAAGCGGAGAGCTGGGAATAAAAGAATCCTCCGGTGGCAGAATCCTACCGGCAGGAATTTTTGCCAGGTGGAAAAAGGATTAAATTACTTTTTTTGTCTCTGATATTCTTCCAGGGCTTTTTTAAACTCGAGACGCTGCCAAAGTTTCAGAGTGGGATCGTTGGGATCGTCATCAGAAAAAAGAGAGCGGCCGTAAAACATAAGTACGGGGTGTGGCTTTTGAAAGCCGTCATTTAACCAGTTAACGCCTTTAATAAGCATTGGATTATTTCCGTCGGGGACAAAAATATCCTGGCGGTGGACTCGAAAAGATCCGGTGATTATCCTTTGGCCAGTCAAATAACGGCTATCTATCGCGCTACTTAAATGATAGCTTTGTAAGGCCATACCAAAATTGGGAAATTCACCCAGATTAACGATGGGTTCCCCGGGACGTTCCACGGTTACTTCGGCGGTATCATCGTCAATAATTGATACAACGGTACGGTTAATAACTTTTTTACGAAACATGCCTAATAAAGTCTGAGAAAGTACGATCTTATCGCCGGTGGAGAGAATTCGGCTGCTTGTAACTGAAAATTCCTTTTCGCTCGTGTCGGGGTTGCGGCTACTCAATGCTTCAAATGCTTCCCAGGGTGCCATATTGGAATATTAACATAACTTAACAACAAATCTTGTTAAGATGTTATGCCGCACGATTATGTACAGTATTTGCCGGAATCGGTATATGCCGTAACCTGGGCGGCAGTAAAGTATAAATATGAAAAAAACGTTGAAGGAGAGTGGGTGGAAAAGGAAGAATAAGTATCAACGCTGGTTTAATAACTGAACAATCTACTCTTTCGGCCTCGCGGACAACAAGTGATGGACTATTTCAGGCCAATTTTCCTGGCTTTTGATGCGCTTAATAATTGCGGTCCGGCTTCAATTAATAATTTGGTTTCTGCATGAAATATATAGTTTTGGCCGGATTCCCCATAATTACCGCCTTGGGAAAAAATCTGCTCATCAAAACTTAATACTGCACCCACCGGAAAGTTTCCAGATTCCAAAGATTTTTCTGCTTCTTCGAGTGCTTTTTCCAGACACAGGTTGTCAAACGGTGAAATCACGATTCTATTGTACCGGAGTTTGTGACGGAGATAATAGTGCCGGATGTAAGGCGGTGGAGGTCTGCGGGAGAGATGGGGAAAAGGGAGTTTGGGTGGCCGGCGGCGACCCAGACAACATCGAATTTCATGATACTTTCATCAATTAAGGTGAGGATTTGCTGTTTGTGAGCAACGGGCGGTACTCCACCTGGAGGAAAACCTGTGGTTTCCAGGACAAATTCGGGACCGGCAGTTTTGATTTTAAAGCCAAGATGCTCCCCCACTTTTTCCTTATCCACCCGGTTGGCTCCGCTGACAATAATCAGGCATAAATCAGGACAAAGGCGCAGCAGCGGGGGGAGCGGGCACGTCGAGAGCCTGGATTTGAATCTTGCCGCCGGGGCCGGGTAGAAAATTAATCCATTGGGAAAGGTCGTTTTCGGTCAGCCACTCACGGGAAACGGGATTAAAGCGCTTATTATATGAATAACGATAGGAAATACGGCGGCCGGAAGATTCGATAATGTCGGGGTATCCGGTAAAACGATAAAAAGTTTCAGAAAAATGCGTGGTTGCGGGCAGGGTGGCCACATCGTATGACCGGACCAGGTCCCGCAGTAAGTCAGACAGTTGTTCATCCGCCATCTCTACCGGCAGGCCGATTTCTCTGGCTTCCTGATACAGTATGGGGAAACCATGGGCCGGGTAGCCGTTGACAAGGTGATCTGCTAAATAACTGATTTTTTCGGAAGAGCCGAATATATCCGGATGAAGATTCATGATCTTGGTGGCAATCAAGGTACTGTTGCTGGATGCCCGGTCGATTTCCCCCAAGGCCAAGGGGTGGAGGTATTTAAACAAGGTGCGGTAGGCCCCTTCAGAAACCGTTCCGTCTATTTTTGAGGGGCCTTCGTCAGAGAGAAACTTCAATACCCGCTTGACCTGATCGACAGATACTGTTACAGGTTTATTGTCCGGGCCTTTGGGATTGAGGCCGTGGCGCAGGCTGCTGTC
>Ga0075789_148_pt1 | contig 6164 bp, 7 predicted proteins | sample RifGroC1_FD_67885 | JGI IMG/M metagenome (GOLD analysis project Ga0075789, IMG submission 67885) | Microgenomates (Amesbacteria) bacterium GW2011_GWC1_47_15
CCAGGGCGGACCGGGTTCGGGCAAAGCGGTGTTTGGATGTCTATAGTACGGGTTTACATAACATTATGTCAATAATTAAACGTATATTGTCAATTTTTTCAGCGATATTGAGTACGCTGGTGAAAAATTGTGGAGCGTTTGGCTCGATGATACAATGAGAAGCATGAAGTATTCCAAAATGTTTCCGGGGACGCAAAAGAACGCTCCCAAAGACGCAATTGCAGTCAACCATAAACTGCTGGTCAGGGCAGGCTATATTGACCAATTGATGGCCGGATCATGGACGCTTCTGCCTCTGGGCATGAAAGTGGTCGCCAAAATCAGCGATATCATCCGCAGGGAAATGAACGCGGTGGGAAGTCTGGAAATTGCCCAGCCTCTAATGCATCCCAAGGAAATCTGGAACGAGACAGGCAGGTGGGAAAAGGCGGCCGAAGTAATGTACCAGCTCAAAGACTCGCGAAAGCGGGAATTTGCCCTGTCTTTTACCCATGAAGAAATAATTATGGACCTGGTGCGGAAATTTGCGCCTTCCTACAAAGACCTGCCGCTTTCCCTATATCAGTTTACGACCAAGTTCAGAAACGAAACCCGGCCCCAGGGAGGGATACTGCGGGGGAGGGAATTCATGATGAAGGACGCCTACAGCCTGCATACCAGCGAAGCGGATTTGATGGCTTTTTATGAGATCATGAAGCAGGCGTACCTGAAGATTTTTGAAAGGGTCGGCCTGGAAGTAAAAGTAACGGAGGCTTCGGGAGGCGTGTTTACCGAAAACCGGACGCATGAATTCCAAGCCGTGGCAGAAGCCGGGGAGGACACCATATATTTTTGCGAAAAATGCAATTGGGCAGAAAATAAAGAAATTTTTCGGGTAGGAGAGGCAGTAAATAAATGTCCGAAATGCGGGGAAGGAAAAATACTGGACGCAAGGGCGATTGAGGTGGGTAATATTTTTCCCTTGGGGAAAGGTTATGCCGAGAAAATGAATGCTTTTTATACGGATAAGGATGGAAGTAAAAAACCCATGTGGTTTGGCAGTTATGGGATAGGCACATCCAGGTTGATGGGGGCAGTCGTGGAGGTATTCCATGACGCGAAGGGAATCAAATGGCCGGAGGCGGTGGCGCCGTTTCAAATCTACCTGGTAAGTTTGGGAGCAGGGGATCCGGAGATGCGAAAAGCAGGAGAAATATATAGTCTGTTACAAAAAGAGGGGATAGAAGTATTGTGGGATGAGACGGACCGGGGAGCGGGGGAGAAGTTCGCGGACGCGGATTTGATTGGAATTCCGGTTCGGCTGGTGGTCTCGCCGAAAACCGGGGACAAAATAGAGTGGAAGAGGAGGGAAAGCGACAAGGCTGAGCTGATCGATGCGCGGGAAGCGATAATGAGATTGAATAATTATAAATAAAGTCCTATAATGCTAGATTATGGTAATTTCGTTAGTCGGTAATGCAGTTCACATGAATGAGGCGAATAGAATTTGCAGTAAATGCTTGCAGACATATACTTCTTGGGGACCAGGGAACCCGGACAAATGCCCCAATTGCCAGGCACCAGTACGTGAGGGTGCGGTCAAGGGCGAGAAGGCAGGAGGAAGTCTTGTAGACCGGAATCCGGGTAGGAAAAAGTAAAGCGTGGGGTAGCAGGCCGGGGAACGTCTAAGTTATAATGATCCAAATGGGCAAGATTAAGTCAGATTTGATGTTGCCGGTGGGGACAAAAGTACCGGATCATGTAGTATTGATCCCTGACGGTGACAGAAGATGGGCGAGGGCGCAAGGTCTATCCGCGTCTGAAGGACATAGAGCCGGAATAGAAAACATGATAGTACTGGCCAGAACCTGCAGAGACTGGGGCATACATACGGTATCGGCATGGGGATTATCTACCGAAAACTGGCTGGACAGACCAAAAGATGAAGTTAATTTCCTGATGAAGGGGGTAGTAGCGGCGATGGATAAATATGTGGTGGATATGATGGAGGAAGGAGTAAGGTTTGTGCATTTGGGTAAAAAAGACAGGCTGCCGGAATTTGTATTAAATAAGATTTCCCAGGTGGAAGAACAAACCAGAAAAAATAATAAACATATCTTTAATGTTGGGCTGGATTACAACGGACCGGATGAAATTATGAGGGCGTTTAAAAAAATGCTGGCAGATAACGTGCAGGCTGAAGAAGTAGATAGGAAAAAGGTTGAGGCGTATCTGGATACATCGGACCAGCCATACCCTTATGTTGATTTATTTATCCGGACATCCGGAGAACAGAGAACCAGCGGTTTTATGATGTGGCAGTGCGACTATGCTGAGTTTTATTGGGAAGTGGATCACTTCCCGGCTTTCGGACCGGCAAAGTTGAAAGAGGCGGTATTGGATTATTCCAGGCGCCGGAGGAGATTCGGGGGAAATGACGCGATGGAGCATTTTGCGTTTGATCCAAAGGTAATGGCGAGATTGGAATTGGGGTGGAGGAGGGAGTTGGCTGAAGGAGACAACAACAAGCTGTTAAGCGATATGGCGATGGAATATATAAAAGAGCAATACGGATTATCAAAAGAACTGGCTAAAACAGCCGGAATGAGCATGGCCAAGGCTTTAAGGCACGGTAAGCAGGAAGAATGGGAGAGTGCCAAAGAGGCTTTAAAAGGTCTATATGAAGTCGTAAAGAAGAATGTGGGACTGGCGCTGGAGCCGGAAATCGTTGCCAGTATTGAGGTGGGGTCATGGCGAGACCAGCCAAACGAAGAAGACATGAGGCATTTATTGGCTGAGAAGTTCCGGTTTTCCAATTTCCAAGCCGCTAAATCAGCCCGCCTGGCTTATCTGGCTGCTGTGGAACGGGGGAGGAAAGACTGGCAGAAGGCACAGTGGTATACAGAGAAGTATTATGAGGCGCTGAAAGATAGAGTGGCTTAGTAATTTTCAATTAACAATTTTCAATGATTAATCCGAACCTGGGACAGAAGGCGAAGAAGACACTGCAGGAGTTTGTGCCGGTGATCGACGAACGGATAGCCCGATATTTTGATAAAGAACTGGGGGCGGAATTCGGCTTTAATGCCAGGCAAAAACAGATGGTCAGGCAGGCGCTTCTGCACGGGAAGGAATATATTCTGAGGCCGACGAAAAGACTGAGGGCGTCTTTTGTGAATTATGGATACATGTTGGGAAATGATAATGTAACCGCGGAAGTATGGCAGGCGGCAGTAGGAATAGAATTGGTGCACGCGGCACTACTTATGCATGATGACTTTATGGATTTGGATGATGCCAGGAGAAGGGGTCCGGCGACGCATAAATTTTATGAAAAGAAGTTTGGCGGTCAGGTGCATTTGGGAGAGGCGATGGCGGTGACGGTTGGAGATGCCTTGCTGTGCCTGGGTTTTGAGTTAATACAAAGTACCGGCAATTCGAATGTCATGAGGCAGGTGTTGAGAGGGATAGCCAATACCGCCTGGGGCCAGGGGTATGACATTACACTAGAGGCTTTCGGAAACTGGACTGAAGAGGATGTAATTGTATTACACCAGGCCAAGACTGCCATTTATACCTATGAGAACCCATTGTGTACAGGGGCACTTATGGCTGGTCTGCCTGAGCCTGTCTATCCGATATTACACGATTATTCAATGGATGGAGGTGTAGCTTTCCAGCTACAGGACGACATTCTTGGTGTATTCGGCGATCCGGAGAAGACGGGCAAATCGGCAGATTCGGATTTGAAACAAGGCAAATGCACTTTGCTGGTACTCAAGGTACTTCAGGACGGGACCAAAGGGCAGATTACATCTTTGAGGAAAGCCTGGGGAAACAGGGGGGCAACAAGGGAGGAATTGGATAAGGCAAAGGCAGCAATCATAGACAGTGGCAGTTACGAATACTCTAAGCAATTGGCAAAGAAGTTTGCCAGCAAAGCGGCTAAACGAGTGTCAGAATTAAGATCATTACACCTTAAAGCCGGGGCCATTGACTATATTCAGGGGGTAGCGGAGTACATGATTGAAAGAGAGGTTTAGTTTGAAGCATATGAGATTGATTAAGTCGAAGGAATATACTAAATTAGAAATATGAAGTGTCCGGATTGCGGCCAGGTTTTGAACCAAGTGGAAGTAGAGGAGCTGGACAAATCTTTCCGGTGCGATAATTGCGGCGGTTTTTGGATGCAGGGGTGGGTGATCAACAGGGTGTCTACGGGACAAATGAAAACTTTGGAAAAAAATAGCAATTCCGTAACAACTCGGTACCGGGAAACGATTTGTTTGAATTGGCCCAGGCTTATAAAGCCAAGAAAGATTACCAAATGTTTTGGAATAAACCGGCAGAATGGACTGCCTGGGCAATGCCGGTGGTGACAGTCCTGCTATTGACCCTGGGCGTCGCAGGGGGGGTGTATATGGTGCGTTACCGGCAACAGGCGGGGATCATCACAGCCGACAGCGGAATAATTAGTTTTGCAGCCGTGTACACAGGACAGGGACAAGCTACAGTCAGCTTCAAGTCGCAACAAGAAGTAAAGTTTATTGAATACCGACAGGAGAATGCAGTGGAGTGGTTGCCGGCCCCGGTGATCCTGACCGGAAAGCTGTATATCACGCGCTTAAGCGGTCTTACAGAAGGCGGGAGTTATGAAATCAGAATAGGGGATAAGATCTTCAGACTACTTACCGTAGTTGCTCAGCCAAATTAAGTAATCGGCGCCGTTGACTGTACCATCACCATTGAAATCACCGTTGGCGGTACCTGATACGTTTTGGCCGTATCGGGAAAGCCAGATGAGGTAATCGGCACCGTTGACTTGGCCGTCCCCGTTGGCGTCGCCTGGTTTGGATGTGGATGGGGTGGGGGTTTTTGTCGGGGTTTTGGTGGGAGTTTTGGTGGGTGAAATGGGTGGAGTGGGTGTCTTGGTAGGAGTTTTGGTCGGGGTCTTGGTTGGAGTAAGAGTGGGTCCGGAGGTGACGGAGAGGGCGATGGGTTCGATGAACTTTTCGATGGAATTGAACGGGTCGTTGTCCGGGGCCGCCGGAAAACTTTGGCCGAGACGGGAAGCGACGATATCCAGGCTGGGTATGACAATGGTCAGGCTTTCGTACAAACCCCAGGACCAATAGGCATCAGCGGGGACGTTGGGCATAGCCTTGTCGGCGTTGTTCCACCACAGGAAACCATAGTGCTTGGAGGCGTTGGTATAACCGGCTCTATTGGCGTATATGGGGACACCGCCTGCCTGGTTGACCCGTGCGGCATCAACAAAAGTTGAGGGGATGATCTGGGTATTATTCCATTTGCCTTGGCGAAGATACAAATAGCCCAACCTGGCAAGGCTATTGACAGTGGTGGAGATACCGGATCCGAATTCGCGATTTTTTATTCCTTGGATCAAGTCAGAGCGGTAATTGTTTGATCTCCAGCTTAATTCGGTAGTGGGAATGCCGATGGGGGTAAACACCCGGTCTCGCATGAGGATGAGCAGATCTTGTTGGTAGGTGAGGGTGATACATTCAGCCAGCCAGTTGGGGCCGCCGTCGCTGTATGACCATTGGGTGCCGGGTGCAAAGAGGAGCGCCGTGTAGCCTCCACTCTTATCAAATCCCGCTCTTTGGGTGGCCAGGTGTGAGAGGGTGATGTTGGGGAGCCAGCCGGTGGCTTTGTTTGAGTCGGGGGGGACGCCCAGTGAAGGTTGGCAGGATTGGCCTTTTGTCTGAAGAGTAAGTTTGCCGTCCTGAATGGCCAGTCCCAACCTCGGGTGATCATGCCGGCGCCGCCATACGCGGAGGCGTAGTTTTTTGCAGTAGTTAGCTTGGCAGCGTCCATGCCTACTTCGGCGGGAGTAGCGGTAATCCAGGAGGTGCGGGGATAGATGTAGGTCTGGGCAGAAACGGGATGGGAATACAAAAGTAAAAGAGTACAGGAATACAGGAATATGAGAAGTTTAGAGGCCATAGTTGCTCAGCCATATTATATAATCGGCGCCGTCGACTGAGCCGTTGTTGTTGAAGTCCCCATTGGCCGGACCGGACACACTTTGACCGTAGTGGCTGATCCAGATGAGGTAATCGGCGCCGTTGACCTGACCGTCCCCATTGGCATCTCCCGGTTTGGAAGTACCGGGAGTCGGTGTCTTGGTGGGAGTAGATGCAGGGGGCGGGGTAGGGCAATTG
>Ga0075789_152_pt1 | contig 5299 bp, 2 predicted proteins | sample RifGroC1_FD_67885 | JGI IMG/M metagenome (GOLD analysis project Ga0075789, IMG submission 67885) | Microgenomates (Amesbacteria) bacterium GW2011_GWC1_47_15
TCTTCTTATCAGCCAACCGGCGATCAACCCCAGGCAATAGAAAAATTGATCAAAGGCTTTAAATCCGGTGCCGACCATCAGGTACTTTTAGGTGTCACCGGCTCGGGTAAAACATTCACCATGGCGAATGTTATCCAAGCCGTGCAAAAGCCGACCCTCATCATCTCCCACAACAAGACATTGGCTGCCCAGCTTTACCAGGAATTTAAGGATTTCTTTCCGGAAAACGCCGTTTCTTATTTTGTATCTTATTACGATTATTACCAGCCGGAAGCCTACATCCCCCAGACTGACACTTATATCGAAAAAGAGACGGATATCAATGAAGAAATCGACAAACTGCGCCTAGCCGCTACTACCAATCTGCTTACCCGGAAGGATACCATAGTTGTCGCTTCGGTTTCCTGCATCTACAATCTCGGTTCTCCTGTCGAATACGGTAAGACAATTCTGGAACTGGCTCCGGGATTAAAAGTTACCCGTAGCCAGATCACTATGCGCTTAAACGATCTGCATTACCTGCGCTCAGATTTCGACTTCAAACGGGGGACATATCGCGTCCGTGGAGAAATTATTGACATTTATCCTGCATATGAAGACACGGCCGTCCGGGTGCACCACGACGGCACAAAAATTACCAAATTGGAAAAAATTAATTCTTTGACTGGTGATTTGATAACTGAAGGCAATCCCGGTTCTTACCGCTCACTTGTAATTTACCCCGCCAAGCATTACATCGCCCCCCGGGATAATCTGACTTCAGTTTTCGACCAAATTCAGGCAGACCTCCAATTACAAGTCACGCATCTTAAATCTCAAGGGAAACTTCTCGAAGCTCACCGTTTAAACCAGCGGGTCAATTATGACCTGGAAATGATCCGTGAAGTGGGGTACGTCAACGGAATCGAAAACTACTCCCGCTACTTCGACGGCCGCTCTGAAGGCGACCCCCCATACTCCCTCCTTGATTATTTCAATTTAAATGAAAGCAATGGAGTCAATTCAGGCAATGATTATCTCATGATCATAGATGAATCCCATATCACTATTCCCCAAATCCGCGGTATGTACAATGGGGACCGCTCCAGGAAGCAGACGTTGATCGATTACGGTTTCCGCCTGCCTTCGGCATTGGATAACCGCCCTTTAAAATTCGACGAATTCATGAGGCGCATGGGTAAAACAGTTTATACCTCAGCGACCCCCGCCGCCTGGGAGCTGTCGCAGTCCGGCACCGGCGTGGTAGAACAACTCATCCGCCCCACAGGTTTGATAGATCCCGAAATTTCAGTCCGTCCGACTGCCGGCCAGATTCCGGACTTGATGACGGAAATCGAAAAGCGGGTGTCGGCCGGCCAGCGGGTACTGGTAACCACACTTACCAAGCGTATGGCCGAAGATTTGTCAGCTTTTCTTGAGGAAAAAGGAGTCAAGGTGCATTATCTGCATGCCGATATAGCTACGCTCGAACGTCTGGACATCCTGGGAGATCTGAGATCGGGCACTTACGACGTGGTGGTGGGTATCAACCTCCTGCGGGAAGGATTGGACTTGCCGGAGGTTTCTTTGGTGGCCATCCTGGATGCGGACAAGGAAGGTTTCCTGCGTTCCCACACCTCACTAATCCAGACTATGGGCCGGGCAGCCCGGCATGTGGAAGGCCAGGTAATCATGTACGCGGATCGGACGACGGACTCAATGAAAGCCGCTATTGAAGAAGTGGAGCGCCGCCGTGCTGTCCAGCTGGAATACAACACCCTTCACGGCATCACGCCGGAATCTATTTCCAAACCGCTCAGGGAACGGATCGTGGAAAAAACTGAAGACGAGCCGGTGAAGCTGGACCCCAGGCAAATTCTCAAAGGCAAAGCTTTGGATTCCTCTGATGTGGACATGTCTCTGGTCTCCCAACTTACTCCCCAAGACCTTACCCGGCTTACCAAACTCATGTCCAGGCAGATGAATGCCGCCGCTAAACAATTGGAATTCGAGCTTGCCGCCAAGATCCGGGACCGCATCAAAAAAATCGGGTCTATTGTTTAAATTTGGTTTCTCTTACAGATCCTTCTCCCTCAGAATAGTGTACCTTTTTGCGTCATCCTGTGCCCGCTGGTATAGCTTCCCCGCTCATGGGTACATCAACGGTCCGATCGGGACTTGACAAGATATAATTTCCGATTCATAAACAAATTAATGGGAATTGCTTTGGAGCTGAAAAAGCACCCGCCGTCTTCTTCCGGACCCCGCGGTCCCCGGTTGGAGATCCGCAGTCCGATCCGTGAGGAAAAGACCAATCGCGGAGACCGGCTATCCCCCTCTCTGCCTCTTGAACAAAACCCGAAACCGGTAGTACAATAATCATTTGCCATGAATGACTTTATAAAGATCCGGGGGGCCCGTGAACACAATCTTAAAAATATAGATTTAGACCTTCCCAAAGGCCAATTGATCGTGTTTACCGGTCTATCAGGATCCGGTAAAAGCTCACTGGCATTCGATACGATATATGCCGAAGGCCAGAGGCGCTATGTGGAATCCCTGTCTTCATATGCCCGTCAGTTTTTAGGGGTTATGGACAAACCGGATGTAGACCATATCGAGGGTTTGTCTCCGTCCATCTCCATCGATCAGAAATCCGCGTCGCACAATCCCAGATCTACCGTGGGTACGGTAACGGAGATTTACGATTATCTCCGCCTGCTGTTCGCCCGTATCGGTCATCCCCACTGCCCGGTCTGTGGCCGGGAAATCGCCCGTCTTTCCCCACAGCAGATCGTAGATATGATATTTAAAAAATTTGAGAATTCATTGAAAATTGATAAATTGAAAATTGGTAAATTTTTAATCCTTTCACCTGTGATCCGGGATCGCAAAGGCGAATTTACCGATCTTTTTTCGTCTCTGCGCCAAAAAGGCTTTACTCAGGTGCGGGTGGACGGCAAGATCATCGGTCTGGACGAGGATATTCTGCTTCTCAAAAACAACAAGCACACCATAGACGTGGTTGTTGATCGGCTAATGATATCCCGGGAAATGCTCAAAGCAAACACCTCACCGGAAGTTCGTTCCCGCCTTTTCGAAGCCGTTGAGTCTGCTCTCAAGCTTTCGGAAGGTCTGTGCATACTATCGCAGGTACTGGACAAATCTTTTGACATGCCCGTCAAACCCAAAGAGCTGTCAGACCACCTGTTTTCTGAACGTTTTTCCTGCCCGTTAGACAATATTTCCCTTCCTGAGATCGAGCCCCGCCTGTTTTCTTTCAACTCCCCGCACGGCGCCTGCCCCACCTGTACCGGTCTGGGTACTCTGTTAAAAATCGACGATAAATCCGTGCTGAATCCTAATCTGACCATATCCGAAGGCGGTATTCTCCCGTATGCCAATACTTTCACTTACGATTCCTGGTTTTCACAAAAAGTCGCCCAATTTGTCCCCATTCGCGTTCCCATCCGGGATCTTACTCCTGCTCAAAAAAAATTATTGCTATATGGTTCAAATGTCGGTAACTCTTTTGAAGGTATCATCCCCAATCTTGAGCGCCGATACAAGCAGACCCAGTCGGATTTCATCCGTCGTGAAATAGAAAAATACATGCGTAAAGAAACCTGCCCTGAATGTACCGGCCGCAGGCTCAAGCCGGAAGCCTTATCGGTAACTATCGAAGACCGGTCCATAGTAGACATTACCCGTATGTCTATTTCCGCCTCCCTTCGTCACCTCACCAGCCTTGGCGGCCTGAATAATCGTGAGCTGGCTATATCTACTCCCATCATTAAGGAAATCGGTGAACGACTCGGTTTTTTGGTTTCCGTCGGCCTGGATTATCTTACGCTGGACAGGACAGCAAACACTCTGGCCGGCGGGGAAGCCCAGCGCATCCGTCTGGCTTCGCAGATCGGTTCCGGTTTGTCCGGAGTTTTGTATGTCCTGGATGAGCCGTCCATCGGACTTCATCAACGGGACAACCAGCGGCTAATAAACACTTTAAAGCGTCTTCGTGACCTGGGAAATACCGTCATAGTGGTGGAGCACGACCGGGATATGATGCTGCAGTCGGATTTTCTGGTGGATTTCGGTCCTGGTGCAGGGGATCACGGTGGTCTTGTCGTCTCCCTGGGTACGCCGAACCAGGTAAAGTCGGACCCGGATTCGCTTACAGGCAAATACCTCTCCGGTAAGAAGCAAATTTCCGTAGGTGTTGGCAATGTCAGTGATACAGGCAATGAATTAATCTTGCACGGCGCCTCAGAACACAACCTGAAAAATATTACAGTCGCATTCCCCTTGGGTAAATTCATCGTGATAGCAGGTGTTTCCGGCTCCGGTAAATCCACACTTTTAATAGATATTTTGTATCAGGCTCTTGCCGTCCGTTTAAACCGCGACCACCGCGAACACCCCGGAAAGTTTTCAGGTATTGAAGGCGTTGAAGATGTCAATCGTGTCATTATGGTGGATCAATCTCCCATCGGCCGCACACCCAGGTCAAACCCCGCCACCTATACGGGTTTGTTTACCCCCATCCGCGACCTTTTTGCTCTCACTCCCGAAGCCAAGGTCAGGGGTTACCTTCCCGGGAGGTTTTCATTCAATGTCAAAGGCGGCCGCTGCGAAGCCTGCCAGGGAGAGGGCCAGATAAAAATCGAAATGCAGTTTTTACCGGATATTTATGTCAATTGCGAAATCTGCAAGGGTACCCGCTACAATTCGGAAACCCTCGAGGTGCATTTTAAAAACAAAAACATCGCCGAAGTTCTGAATATGACAGTCGAGGAAGCAGCGGATTTTTTCAGCTCATTTCCGCCGGCCCGGGAAAAACTGTCTACTCTGACGGATGTAGGGCTCAATTATATTCGTCTTGGCCAGCCGGCCCCGACTTTGTCCGGAGGCGAAGCCCAGCGTGTCAAGCTGGGCACGGAGCTTTCCAAACGGTCTACAGGTAAAACGGTTTATATTCTGGACGAACCCACTACTGGTCTGCACTTTGCGGATCTGGAAAAACTCCTCATGGTTCTTCGCCGTCTCGTCGAAAACGGCAACACTGTTATCGTCATCGAACACAATCTGGATGTCATAAAAAATGCAGACTGGATCATCGAGTTGGGTCCCGGAGGAGGGGACAGTGGAGGAGAAGTGGTCGCCGTCGGTACCCCGGAACGGATTTCCGAACATAAGGATTCTCCCACCGGTGCTTTTCTTCGTTGACGCTTTCAGTTTTATACTTTTCGTTTTTTCTTGACCGGAAGCATTTTCAATACATTTTCGCAAAGCATTGTAAATTCTTCGAATTTTTCAGGCA